>WASW01102347.1_pt1 | contig 30556 bp, 33 predicted proteins | sample 5698521 | NCBI WGS metagenome assembly WASW01 (sample SAMN11175560, study PRJNA528189) | sponge metagenome | isolation source: marine sponge | host: Leucetta | place: Antarctica: Western Antarctic Peninsula, King George Island | collected 2013-01
TTAATTTGATGCGGATATTATTGATTCCATTGAAAGAATCGGCGCTCAAACATCTTGACAGACGCAGGTCCATCAAGGCATTTTGAGCCCGTAATGAGACGGTACCCTGGGCAAATCACTAAAATCTCGGTCCGTCAGAGTTAGAAACTACACGCCATCTCGGTGAGATGGCTCTAGGGATTCTTATGGGAGTCGCCTGACGATGACAAATAAGGGTATCTTCGCAATTGCTGCCACATCGGCTGTGGCCCTGCTATTTGCGATGAACGTATTGCACGTCGATATCATTGGCTATGAGCGTTCCGACACAGAAACGATGGCTTTGGCCCCGATTTCGCTCGGAAACCCTGCAATGGCGGCAACATTACAAACCCGTCGCCCTATAACGCCATTCCAAGAGCCCGTGCCAGCCGCCCTGCCTGCGATTTATAATCAGCGCTTAGAAGTCGGCAATGGTGATACTTTAGCAAAGATACTTATGAAGGCCGGAGTTGATCGCACTGAAGCACATTACGCCATCAAGGCATTAACTGAGTATTATAATCCGCGGCGTATTCGTCGTGGTCAGGATTTAACGCTGACGTTTGAGAGCGCCCCGCTCTCCGTCGATACGCACACTCAGTCAAAGTCCGATACATTCATTGGTTTCGCGCTTGAGCCCGACTATAAAACCGAAGTTCGAGTATCACGAACTGCCACAGGAGATTTCCGGGCAGAACAGCGGACCAAAAAACTAGACCGCAAGCCTGTCCATGCCGAAGGCACGATCAAGAATAGCTTATATGTTGCTGGTCGCGATGCTGGCATTCCAGCCGTTATTATTGCGCGCCTCATTCGCCTACTTTCATGGGACGTCGATTTTCAGCGCGATATCCGCACAGGAGACGCCTTCGAAGTTATGTACGAAAGCGTCCACGATAAGCATGGCAAACCCGTTTATAATGGTGCCGTGACTTTTGCAGCCCTGACACTCAGCGGTAAGCAAATCACTGTTTATCGCCATGAGCTTAAAGACGGCACTGTTGATTACTTTGACGCAGAGGGAAAAGCATCCCGCAAAGCACTGATGCGCACGCCGATCGATGGCGCACGCTTGTCTTCGACATTCGGGAAACGTAAGCATCCTATTCTAGGCTATACACGAATGCATAAGGGTGTCGATTTTGCTGCACCCAGAGGAACGCCTATTTATGCTGCTGGTAATGGCACTGTGGTGTACGCAGGGCGCAAAGGCGGATACGGCAATTACATCAAGTTACGCCACAATGGCACTTACGAGACTGCGTATGCACACCTTAAAGGCTTTGCACGAGGCGTGCGTACAGGTAAGCGCGTCGAGCAAGGCCAGGTCATCGGCTACGTCGGTACAACGGGCCGCTCTACCGGGCCACATCTACATTATGAAGTGATGATGTCGAATAAACAGGTCAATCCATTGCGCGTACGTATGCCTTCTGGCAAAACGCTAAAGGGTAAAGCTCTAGCTCGTTTCAAGGCATTCCGTCAGAAGCAGGATCACATCCTCGCTTCATTGAAAAACACAGAAGTTGCCACACGAGGCAATGACTAAGCGTTTTCAGCCATGAGTACCGTAAACCTTGTCACGAGTGACCTGGGTGATGGCCCACCAACTTTAATTCTTCACGGACTATTTGGGCGCCGGCGCAACTGGCAAGCTATCCAGAAGCGCTTGGCCGATGATACACGTATTATCACGGCTGACCTCAGAAACCATGGTGACAGCCCGTGGGACGACATCATGACTTACGAAGTCATGGCTGAGGATATTGCGATGCTAATCAAAAGCCTGGACGCTGGGCCTGCCGTTGTTGTGGGCCATTCTATGGGCGGTAAAGCTGCAATGGCACTTGCACTCAGTGACCCCGATCTCGTTTCAGGTTTGATGGTGGTCGATATAGCGCCCATCCCTTACGATCATGAATACGGTCCATATATCGAAGCTATGCGGTGCGTCCCTTTGGACGAATTGTCTCGACGAAGTGACGCTGAAAAGTACATGGAAACAGTGATATCCGATCGTTCAATACGAGCTTTTTTGCTTCAAAATCTTGACCAGGAAAATGACAAGATCACGTGGCAAGTAAACCTGGACGCCATTGAAAGTGGATTGCCTGACATACTCGATTTTCCAGGCGCGCTTGGAGATCCTTATGAAGGCTCAACGCTGATGTTGCGCGGTGGAAATTCAGACTTTGTCTTGGATGAACATCATACGGCGATAGAAGCATTGTTCCCAATGGTGACGCATGACGTTATTGAGAATGCGGGGCACTGGATTCATGCAGAAAAACCTGCGGAAGTCATTGATCAAATCAAATCATTCATCAACAGCGTTCATTAACCGTCGTTCATTACAGTCGTATCGCAGAATTGACGCCGCTTTTTAAGCTGTGAGCATAATGATTTCGCCTGAGTTACTGACGGCAGTGGGCCCGCCTTCAAACGATAATACGTACCCTTGCTCCCAAGCCGAACCTTGCTGACTTCGTGATCCAATGCACCAAGGACCTTGCCGTGCGCACGTTTAATTTGAAGCCAACCACTTTCAGCCTGTTTCGCGGAACGATAAGAAGCCAAGTGAACAGCAGGTTGCGGACCTGAACGCTTTACAGGCTTTTTCGTTGCCATTTGCTTAGGCGCGCCGGGAGTTACGGCCTTTGGTGCCGCCCCCGCAGGCGTACCGCCCGCAGCTGTTTGAACGGACAACTCAATTGCACGACGTTCACGTGCGTACTCACCCTCAGAAATATATCCGGCATCGCGCAGCATCTCTAGTCGACGGATAGAGTCAGCACCTTCCATTAATTCTCTTGGTTGAGGCGCTGGGTCGGCGACCATGACTGGCGCTGACGGCATCATTGCATCAAGGATCATTCCCCGCTCTGCGGAATGCTGCGAAACCGAGATTGCACGCATCTCTAGAGCGCGCCCAATGGCACGTAGACGTGCTGAAATCTGCTCAGTCGTCGGCACAGGACGATCAAGCCCAGCAGCAGGAGGAGGTGACGTTAGCGGCAACAAAGCACCAATGTTTGACCCGCGCCGTTGCGCGTATTCTTCCTGCGTGACCAGCCCTTGATCACGGAGTGATTTTATCGTGCTGAAGCGTGAAATCAAATTTGCATCACCACCAACAAATTTTCCAATTGCGGAGGGCGCACTCATTGCCACTCCGCTTCCACCTGTTGGAGCCATCATAGACGGTGGCGCACTGGCTACCTGGGTTGTGGAACGACCAAGCATAACATCACCCGATGGTGCCCCGCCGATCGGACCCATAACGGTTCTCGACAACGCAGCATTTGTCGTACCACCCGTTTCAAGGAGCGAAAGATTTACACTAGCCACCTGAGAGGCAGGACGCGTCGTTAAAGTGTTCCATACAACAAACTGCTCACTATCATCAGGACGGATCGCTAATACGGCTTCATACATTTCACGCGAGCGTACGAGCTGACCTGTATTCTGATATAATATGCCCGATCCGAGCAGCGCATGTAATGTCTCTGGAATTTGCTTTAAGTGCTTTTTGGAAATGCCCTTCAGCCGTGACGTAGTTACCCTTCGCCATTTCTGCGAGACCGAGTTCTGCCTGATCATTCACTTTGAAAGGACTGGATGCCCAAAAGGATTCCTGAAATATCTCGCTATTAAGGGCAGCACAGCCACTCAGCATGCTGGCGACAAAACACAATGGCACTGCCTTCTTAAAAATGCGTCCAAATCTGCTTGTCATGTCGCCTCCTTTAATGCGTCAAAGCGAGGAAATTCCAGTCCTATGTAAGGAATGGTTATCTTCCACAACAATTTGCTACCTCTACTAAATGTAGGTGTAGAGACTTAGGAGGATACTAATCCTTGCCTAAAAAATCACAAGAAAAATGTCATTTAGGTTAAAATAGGCGCGAAACTGGCTTATTTCGTTTTTTCTTCTTCTGGTTCGTCGACGCTACCTTCAAGTTCTGCGCAACCGAGCAACCTCGCGAACGGCAACTTCGATACAGCGCCACCACCCATTTGTCGGGCGCCTTTAACCACGAGAATGTCTGAAATAAATTCAAACTTAAGAGCTTTATTAATTGTCGCAATCAGGCGCTGGTCTTCACTTTTTTGCTCAGGCGTCTTGGATATCCGATAAATCCGCTCCTTTGATTTATCAGGATCAAAAATATACGCCAAAGTCATTGGCTGCGCATACCAAGCAGTTAAGAGTGCATCACTGATTCTGGGTCCAAGCCTGCATACATGGCCCACTCGGTCTTTTGACACAACAGTCAGCACTGGCGTCACTGGAATATTCGAAACCGATTTACTGGTCGCGCGTCGTTTGACGGGCGCAAACATCGGCCGCATTTGCACATGCGATTCGCCCGTTCCACGTGCGCCAAATGTACGCTTAAGCTTCAGCTCGTCACTCTGCGCCCAAGACAAAGATGGCTGTGCAACGAGAAGCAAACCAGCAGCAGTCAAAAAAACTAAAGATAGAACATAACGTCTCATAAAATAATCCTCGGCACAGAATACGGCGATTTTATGATGCCGTTTATTGTTCCGCAAAACACTAAAGGATTTTTTCCATATAAACCACGCCCGGAAGCGGGTTTTCGTAATAAGGTGCCGTTTCATTGAAACCCATAGACGCATACATCTTTATCGCAGCCTTCAGATGCGGCAATGTGTCAAGAACCATGACTTGGTATCCGGCTTCTTTTGCTAACGAGACGACGGTATTGGCGAGTATGCGACCCAAGCCCTGGCCTCTAAATGCCTCGCGCACGTAAAGACGTTTCATCTCTGAGCGCTCAAACTTCTGCGGGTCAACGGGTCGGATCGCGACAACGCCTGCGACTTGACCATTTTGACGTGCAATAAAGATTTCACCGCTAGGCGGCGCATATTTACCAGGCAGCGTCGATAATTCATTTTCAAAGTCCTGGAAACAAAGATCGACATCAAGCCATTCCTGGTACTCACGAAACATCTCGCCAGCGATTTCAATATCTTCAGTTGATCGTGCAACTTGAATATCAAAATTACCTGAACTCATATTGTGAATGTACCTTTGATAACTGTCCGTGCTTTGCCGCCCAGGACAACCCGATCACCTTCAAACCAACAGTACAGATCGCCAGAACGAGCAGACACCTGCCGGGCATGGATTTGTGTTTTACCCAAAACGCCTGACCAGTAAGGAACAATGGTACAATGCGCCGACCCCGTTACAGGATCTTCATCGATACCAGCATGCGGTGCGAAGAACCGTGACGCACAATCCGATTGATCTCCGGGTGCCGTCACAATCAAGCCCATGCCATCTAAGTTCTTTATGTAACCAAAATCTGGATCAATAGCGCGAACCGCCGCTTCATCTTCCAATACAGCCATATTCTTAACGGCTTTAAGAAACTTCACAGGCTCAATACCAATAGCTTCCGCCAGGCCAACCGGAACAGATTGCTCTTCAGCGATCATTGCCGGAAAATCCATCGCCAAGAAATCACCATCACGACTTACAGTCAGCGTACCGCTACGGGTTTCGAACGCAACCTCAGCACGGTCAGGTTCCAATTCATTTAAAATCAACCAACCTGTCGCCAAGGTTGCATGTCCACATAGATCAACTTCGATTTTTGGTGTGAACCAACGCAACCGAAACCCATCTCCTTCGGGCACATAGAAAGCCGTCTCAGAAAGATTGTTCTCGAGTGCAATGGACTGCATGACGTCGTCTGGCAGCCATTCCTGCAACGGGCATACTGCAGCGGGATTGCCACCAAATGGCTTGTCCGTGAACGCGTCCAACTGAAATATCGAAATTGTTGTCATATTCTAATTTCCTAATTCTTCCTCAAGTGCCCGGCACATATCTTCTGTCGTACCATTGCCACCCATGTCTGGTGTCTTTGGCCCATCACCTTTCAGAAGGTTCTCGATGGCACGGATCATATCAGCAGCAGCTTCTGTATGACCAAGATGGTCCAACATCATCGATGCGCACCAAACTGTACCAATAGGGTTCGCAATCCCCTGCCCTGCAATATCAGGTGCTGAACCATGAACAGGTTCAAACATTGATGGATGCTCACGCTCTGGGTTGATATTTCCACTTGGTGCAATAGCGATTGTTCCGGTAATGCCCGGACCGAGATCAGATAAAATATCACCAAACAAGTTTGAACCGACAACGACATCAAACCAATCCGGGTTCGTGACGAACCGGGCTGCCAGGATATCTATATGAAACTTTGCGGTATCGATATCAGGGTATTCAGCGGAAATGAGCTCAAACCGTTCATCCCAATACGGCATGGAATGAATGATACCATTGGACTTCGTTGCAGAAGTCACACTTTTTCGAGCACGGGTCTTTGCCATCTCAAACGCATAGCGCATGATCCGATCTGTCCCTCTGCGGGTGAAAATAGATTGCTGCGAAACAAACTCATCATCGGTGCCGGCGTACATACGCCCACCGATTTCAGAGTACTCACCTTCGTTATTTTCACGAACGATGACCATATCGATATCGCCAGGCTTGCGTCCTACAAGCGGACACTCAACACCTTCAAATAATCGCACCGGGCGCAACGAGACATACTGTTTGTATTCACGTCGGATCGGGATCAACAGCCCCCATAGGGAAACATGATCAGCAACCCCAGGGTAACCGACAGCACCCAAGAGAATACTGTCGTGGCCCCCAATATCAGCAAGGCCTTCTTCAGGCATCATCGCACCATGTTTATGGAAGCGTTCACAGCTCCAATCTTTTTCATCAAAAGTGAAACCCAGGTCATGCTTGCGCGCGACAGCTTCAAGAATTCGGCACGTTGGTGGCACGACTTCATTCCCGATGCCATCACCTGGAATAACCGCAATCTTGTATGCATTCGTCGACAAATCTTCTCTCCTGATTTTTGTTATGGCGCGACGAAGTGAATGTTCACGCGCCGATTATGCTTACCTTTGTTTTCGATCTTTCCGACCCGAAGCTCACCGATCTCGGACGTATTGGCAACGTGCGTCCCCCCGCAAGGCTGCAAGTCGACATCGTCAGCAATCTCTATCAAACGAACCTTCCCAGCATTCATCGGTGGCTTCACAGACATTGTACGAACGAGGTCTTCGTTCTCAGACATCTCGGCATCAGTAATCCAACGATGGCTCATCGGATGCGCCCCATCCACAAGTGCATTCAAGCGCACCGAAATTGCTTCTTTATCTAGATTGGTATCTGGTAGATCAAAGTCCAGACGGCTTTTCTCCTCGCCGATTTGCCCACCAGTCACGCCACCTTCGATGCACGCGCACAACAGGTGTAGCGCCGAATGCATACGCATCATTTTATAACGCCGGTCCCAATCAATCTCGCATGTAATAACGTCGCCAGCACTTAAAGATGGCGCCCCTTCGGCAGGCACGTGTATATGACTGCCACTTTCTTTATCTTTAACCGTGTTCGTGATTTCGACGCGAAGGCCATCTTGAGTTGTCAGCGACCCTGTGTCTCCAGGTTGCCCACCGCCCATGGGGTAAAAGATCGAGCGATCCAGGACGATGCCTCGCTCATCGGAACCGACAACTGTTGCATCACAGGTCTTCATATAAGCGTCTTCACGAAATAATTCTTCAGTCATCTATTCTCTCCGCCTGTTTCGCACCTGCATATTTAAATTTAAGGTTCAGCTCCATTGGCTGCAATTTGTGCAAAGAGCTTTTTGGAATTGCGTCCGGTCGGCATTCCCACCCGTCAGAATAACACCGACTTTCTTGCCTGCCATCTTGTCTTTTTCTTTCAATAGTCCAGCAAGAGGTCCAGCACCGGCACCTTCGGCGATATTGTGAGTATCGAAAAAGTAAATCTGCATCGCCGCACGAAACTCATCTTCTGAAATTCGCACGAACCGCTCAGCACCCGCATTAATGATTTCCAAAGCACCAGCGTCTGGGCTTCGGCATGCAACGCCGTCAGCAAACGTATTCGCATCATTAGTATCAACCGGCTTTCCTGCTTCAAACGATAACGCATAGGCCGGCGCGTTCTCAGCAACAATGGCGACAATCTTTGTCTTGAGACCCAAGCCATCACGCGCAGAAATTAATCCCGTGATCCCTGAGCCCATGCCAACGGGCACATAAATGGTATCCAGGTCAGGATGTGCCTGCATCAGTTCCAGGCCATACGTTGCAACACCTGCGACTAGATGTGGATGGAACGGCGGAATCATGTGGAGCCCTTCAAGCTCCCCGACTCTTCCTGCTTCTTCCCGGCTTTCCTGAAAATCGTCGCCATGCTCAACAAGTTCACAGCCATAGGCCTGCATCGCGACATTCTTCTCAGGATTATTGCCATGCGGCACATAAATGACGGACCTGAACCCCGCTGCCGTCGCTGCCCGCGCAACCGATTGGCCATGGTTGCCGCGAGTTGCCGTAATGACACCCGGGCAATCAGGCTCGCTGTCTTTGAGTTTTTGCATATAGTTGAGGCCACCACGAATTTTGAATGCCCCTATTGGTGTGTGATTTTCATGCTTCACAATGACTTCGGTGCCTGCGCGCGCATTCAAAAGCGGCCACGAAATTTCTGGTGTTGGGCGCATATGCTGGTAAACAACTTCGGCTGCGGCTTCGATATCTTTGAGAGGGATTGAGCTCATTTATCTGCTTCGCTTTCTTTAGGTTGAAGGGTGCCTGCTGGTTTTTGTTGCGCCCGACTGGCCAATACGATGCCGCTTAAAATCATCACTGTCGAGATGAGGATCGGAACTGTGATGACTTCATTCAAAAGAATGACCGCAAAGATCAAACTTACAACAGGTTGCGCAAATTGAACCGGTGCGATCCGGACGACTGATCCGTGATTGAGCGCCCAATACCAAGCCGCATATGCGAGCACCGTCGAAAACATCACGAGGTACAATGTTGAGGTCCAGCCCACGTAACTGATGGACGACCACATTTCATTGTCCGATATCCATAGTAGCACTGGCACCTGGATCAAGCCAACGACTGCGACCCCCCAAAACGTTGTCGACCACGTACCGATTTTCGCGGTTGCCCTGCTCCCGGCCACGTAGCCACATCCCGATATAATTGCGGCAGTAAAACATAATAAATCACCACTTAGTGTAGCTTCACCTGAACTATCTCGGGACGTTATCAAAATTGCTTCACCGACAAGCGCCACAAATGCCCCCATGAACCAGCCCGTACGCGGCATACGGCGATCAAACAATGCGCCGAGACCACCCGCTACAACGGGCATGCACGCCAGGATCAACGCGGCATGTGCCGTTGACGTTCTGGCAATGCCCAGCGCGAACAGAATGGGGAAGCCACAAAATGCTGCGAAACCAGCAAGCATCAGCCATCCCCATGTGGCCGAGTTTTTCGGCGCAGCCAAGCGCATAAAACAAATACACAGAATTGCCGGCGGCACAGCAAACACAGAGCGCATCAATCCAGCTTGTAGTGCCGGAATTTCCGAAACTTGAATAGACGTGATAGCAGGCGTAATACCCCATGCTAAAACAGAGCAGGCGGCGAGCCCGTAAGCCGCCGCCATGGGTATGTCTGGTTTGGCCGTTGTCGTCATCAGATTATCAGATGCCATTCGTTCCGAGATTTCAATGCTGCAGGCGCTCTTCGGTCCGCAAATTATTTTTGCCAAAATGGCTTTTCTGCCTCGGCCAAAACTTGTGCTCGACTGCGACCAATATCGTTCAACATACGATCATCGAGATACATCATCCGGCGGCGCGTTTCTGCGCGATGCTGCCACAAACATAACTTGTTAAAAATAAGAACAAGGACAGCCATAGCAGTCGCCGGGATACGATTAAGAATATTGGAGACCTCGACCCACTGGATTGGCTGAGGCATTGCTATTGTATTGGTACAATTTTGCTGTTTCATCGTTTTGTTTCCTTATTCAAGTTACATTGTATGTATAAAGTTGACTCATATATTGATACAATCTATTCATTGTTCCCATGACAAATTGGCTTCCAGATTTATCCCAATTTACCGGTGCTAAGTACCTTCGTATCGCTGATGCGATAGATGCGGCGATACAGGACGGGGAACTCGCAGCTGAGACGAAGCTGCCGCCAATGCGGAACCTTGCATATGATCTGGGTGTTACGCTGGGGACAGTATCTCGAGCTTACCAAGAAGCAGAGCGACGCGGTCTTGTTGGCGGCGAAGTTGGTCGAGGCACATACATCAAGGGCGATGGTCGGTATCCACAACTCAAGACACCACGCGCCTTTGCTTACGGTGGCTCGCGTGAGAACGGCATCAACCTGAGCATGGCTGTCCCGCCTTTGGGTGATGGAGGCAGTTACCTCGCCAAAACGATACAGGCGATCTCTGAAGATTCTGTACTATGCGGTGAACTGATGGACTATCAAGCGCACTCTGGGCTTGAGCGCCACCGCCAAGCAGGTGTCGATTGGGTCGCGCGCATGGGCGTTCAGACAAATGTCGACTGCCTTACCCTAACCAACGGAACGCAGCACGCCATTCTCGTAGCAATGATGGCCTTGACCCGTCCGGGCGATACAATGCTCGTGGAGAACATTACCTATCCAGGTATCATTCATATCGCAGCACAGCTATCGGTGAAATTGGCTCCTGTCGACATCGACGAAGAAGGCATGTGCCCGGATGCGCTCGAAGCCGCAATCCTTGAGCACCGCCCACGCGCAGCTTACATCGTTCCGACCGTGCAGAATCCAACGACGGCCGTCATGTCACATGAACGACGCCAGAAAATTGCCAACATCATCAAGTCCCACGGACTGCTTGCCATCGAAGATGACGTATGGGGCTTCTTACCTGAAGGACGTGCCCCTGCCCTTGCAGCCTATGCGCCAGACCAGGTGATTTATGTGACCGGTCTTTCAAAAGCAATGTCACCCGGACTTCGCGTAGGCTATATCGCGACCCCCCCCGGTGCCACAGATGCGGTCCGCGCTGTTGCGCGCATGTCGAGTTGGATGACACCACCCATGATGGCTGAAGTTGCCATGAGATGGATCAACGGAACTGATGGCGAGGAAATGATAAAGTGGCAACGCCTGGAAGCCGAAGCCCGCATGAAGATCGCAACGGATGTGCTAGGGCAATACAACATTCGCGGCCATGAACATAGCTACCAGATATGGCTCGAGTTGCCGGAGCCCTGGCGCGCCGAGGCTTTCAGAGACCAGGCAGCGAGAAAGGGCGTATATTTTTTATCCGGCGATGCATTTGTTGTCGGACGGCAACAGGCGCCCCACGCCATTCGTATTTGCGTTGGTAGCTGTCGTACACGTGAAGAAGTTAAGGAAGGCGTCGAAATTATTCGCGACCTTTTAAAAGGATCACCAGGCGGCAGTCCCGTTATCGCTTAACCGTATTACCCATCAAATTCACGCACCGTCACTGCGTGATTTAGCGGGCCATGGCCATGTCCAAGTTCAGGATTATGTCTAATGGCGTCTCGTACGTATGCCCGAGCACGGATAATCGATTCTTTTATCGTGAGACCTTGGGCAACGCCGCAAGCGATAGCCGATGCAACTGTACATCCAGTACCATGCGTATTTGATGTCGCAATTCGAGATGCAGCAAACGTTTCAACATCACCCCCGTCTTCGAGCAATAAATCAGTCACAATGTCCGGATCATCCATGTGACCGCCTTTAATAAAGACAGCCTTCGATCCAGACGCAATCAGCGACACAGCGGCACGCTGCATATCTTTCAACGATTGAATTGAGAGGCCACTTAAAGCCTCGGCCTCAGGGATGTTTGGCGTAATCAGTGTTGCCATTGGCAGCAGTTTTGACTTCAGGACGTCCTGAGCTTCATCAGCCAGCAACGACGCCCCGCCTTTGGCAATCATCACCGGGTCCGCAACGATCGGCACATTTGGCGCAAGATCATTCAATGCATCAATAACGGTCAAGATAACTTCGGGCCGATGCAGCATGCCAATCTTGATACAGTCAGCACCTAAATCACTTAGGACGACCTCGATTTGGTCGCGGACAAAATCCACTGGCACTTCGTGAACGCCATGAACGCCTTGAGTGTTTTGCGCTGTGAGTGCGGTAATTGCCGTCATCGCAAAACCGCCTAGTGCAGTCACCGTCTTGATGTCAGCTTGTATACCGGCACCCCCACCACTATCAGAACCCGCAATAATGAGCACACGCCCGCGCATATCGACCATCACGCTACCTCAAGCTTGTTTGGCAATGGCTTCACAAATGCTATCGACGAGAGTTTCAACAACGGCAATATCTTCACCTTCTGCCATAACCCTAATAAGAGGTTCGGTACCGGATTTACGGATCAAGACCCGCCCACTCTTGCCAAGCTTACCCTCAGCATCTGCAATTGCCGCTTTTACGTCGCTATTCTCGAGCGGAGAACCGCCATTAAAGCGTACGTTCTTTAACAGTTGCGGCAGCGGCTCAAACATATCGCATATCTCGCTTGCAGGTTTTCCTGAGCTCACAAGAACCACCAGCACCTGAAGTGCTGCAATAAGACCGTCACCGGTCGTCGCATAATCATCAAAGATCAAATGCCCGGACTGCTCGCCGCCCAAATTATAACTGGCAGCGCGCATTACTTCAGCGACATATCGATCCCCAACGGGTGTCCGCTTTAAATCCAGACCAAGGCCGTTCAGATATTTCTCAAGGCCGAGGTTAGACATCACTGTCGAGACCACGCCGCCACCTTTAAGCCGCCCTGCCTTGTGCCAATCGTTAGCAATCAGTGCCATAATCTGGTCACCATCAATGACACGACCATTCTCATCACACACGATCAAACGGTCAGCATCACCATCCAGTGCCAAGCCGATATCTGCGCCAGCAATCGTGGTCGCTTGCTGTAATGTCTCAAGATCTGTGGAGCCACAGTCTTTGTTGATGTTGGTACCATTCGGTGTCACGCCTACAGGGATAATTTCGGCACCTAACTCCCAAAGTACTTCAGGTGCCACTTTGTATGCCGCACCGTTTGCACAATCGATAGCTACCTTTAGGCCATCGAGCCGCAATCCGCGCGGGAATGTCTGTTTAACGTATTCTGTATATCGTCCGTTCGCATCATCAAGTCGACGCGCGCGGCCCAAGGCATCTGCTGACGCGAGATGCGTGGATAAATCGCTTTCCATTCTTGCTTCAATTTTAGCTTCAACCGCATCTGAAAGCTTGTATCCATCCGGACCAAACAACTTGATGCCATTGTCTTCGAACTGGTTATGCGAAGCAGAAATCATCACACCAATATCTGCACGGAGCGAACGTGTCAGCATCGCAACACCCGGTGTCGGCATCGGCCCAACCAGCACAACGTCCATACCCATCGACACAAAACCAGATGTGAGTGCGGGCTCAATCATATAACCAGAAAGCCGGGTGTCTTTGCCAATCACGACACGATGGCGATGTTCACCACGTCGGAACTGGAGTGCCGTAGCCATACCAAGCTTTAGCGCAACCTCGGCTGTCATCGGATGAGTGTTGGCGAGGCCACGAATGCCGTCAGTGCCAAAGTACTTACGCGTCATCATAAATCAGTCCACATATTCTGGTTCATCAAAATTCGGTTCGTATTGTGACACGAAAAGGGTTTCCGAAGCGTTTATTATTTCAAGTGCAGAATCTAAGAACAATTAGTAGTTTTCAAAACCTTCAATAGCCTGCCAAACAGCCAAAGCCTGGCGTGTCTCTGCAACGTCATGAACTCTAAACATTTGTACGCCGCGATCCCATCCGGCGATAGCCGCTGCGATAGATCCTGCAACACGGTCTTTAGGTGGCGTATCCCGGTCAATTTTGGCAATGAAGCTTTTCCGGGACACGCCGAGCAACAACGGCACGCCAAGTGCATGAAACGCATCAATCCCAGAAAGTATCCGAAGATTATGGTCTAAGGTCTTACCAAAGCCGATACCAGGATCAATGGCGATTTTAGCGCGCGCGATCCCTATGGCTTCCAGCGCCAACAACCTCTCGCCCATATAATTTAAAATATCCAGAGCAGCATCATCATACGTCGGATTATCCTGCATGGTTTGAGGATTGCCCTGCATATGCATCAGCACGACATCAACGCCCGCATCCAGACAAACTCGTGCACTATCCGGATCATATGTTAGTGCCGTCACATCGTTCACAATGCTAGCGCCCGCATTAATCGCGCGCTGCATCACCTCAGCATAACGGGTATCGATTGAGATAAGCGCGCCTTCGCCTATAAGCCCTTCAATCACAGGAATTACGCGGCCACACTCTTCATCAATTGAAATAGGTTCGGAACCAGGTCGGGTCGACTCCCCGCCGATATCAAGTATATCTGCACCGTCAACGATCAACGATTTGCCGTGCGCGATTGCCACAGAGGCGTCCAGAAAATCGCCGCCATCAGAAAAGCTATCTGGCGTTACATTCACGACACCCATTAAGTACGGACGATCAAGCGTCAAACCGGCAAAGCTTAAAGGTTCAGGCTCCATCGGCTCCCTCATACGCTATCTCCCAAATCAGGGAGCGAGAACCAATCACTGACCAGGTTGTGGCTCTGGATCAGGGTCAATACCGCTGGTAGCACCAGGGTCTTTTTTCGGACGTGTCTTGCCACCCGTCGGGATCGATGTGCGACGTGGCGCATCTGAGCTAGAACCACTATCTTCGTCACGGTGAATGGTTTCGCCCCGGACCAACGCATTGACTTCCAAACCACTCAAGGATTCAAACTCCAGCAATCCTTGGGCAACCCACTCAAGCTCATCGCTATTTTCGACCAAGATACGGCGCGCCTCTGCTTCGGCATCTTCGATCAAACGACGAACCTCTTTATCGATGAGTTCAGCTGTCGCATCGGACACATTCTTTTGGCGTGATACGGAGTGACCGAGAAAAACCTCTTCCTCGTTATCCGCATAACGCAAGCGACCAAGCTTATCCGAGAACCCAAATTCCATCACCATACGGCGGGCAATCGATGTTGCCTGCTGAATATCGTTTCCAGCACCCGTGGTGATATTTTCTTTGCCGAAGATGAGTTCTTCAGCCAAGCGGCCACCAAACATAACAGCAAGTAGAGACAACAGCTGACGCTCAGATTGGCTTAATTGATCACGTTCGGGCAAACTCATTGTCAGGCCGAGTGCACGGCCACGTGGGATGATTGTCACTTTGTGCAATGGATCGGTCTTAGGCATAAAGATACTGACCAAGGCGTGCCCTGCTTCGTGATACGCCGTCAGTTTCTTTTCGTCCTCAGTCATCACCATGGAGCGACGCTCAGCGCCCATCATGACCTTGTCTTTGGCTTCTTCGAAGTCTTCCATAGTGACAACACGCTTGGATTTACGTGCCGCCAACAGTGCAGCTTCGTTCACAAGGTTTGCAAGATCAGCACCGGAGAACCCTGGCGTGCCACGTGCGATCACATGCGCATCGACATCCGGCGCCAATGGCACTTTCTTCATGTGAACTTTAAGGATTTTTTCGCGCCCTAAAATGTCCGGGTTCGCGACAACAATTTGACGGTCGAATCGACCTGGACGCAACAATGCCGGATCAAGAACGTCTGGCCGGTTTGTCGCAGCGATCAGGATCACGCCTTCGTTCGCTTCAAAACCGTCCATTTCAACCAGCAATTGGTTCAACGTTTGCTCACGTTCGTCGTTACCACCACCCAAGCCAGCACCACGATGACGACCGACAGCATCAATCTCGTCAATAAAGATGATGCATGGCGCATTCTTTTTGCCTTGCTCGAACATATCGCGGACACGAGACGCACCAACACCGACAAACATTTCTACAAAATCAGAACCTGAAATTGTGAAGAACGGGACGTTCGCCTCACCTGCTACAGCACGCGCGGTCAATGTCTTACCTGTGCCTGGAGGTCCGACAAGCAAGCATCCTTTTGGAATACGTCCGCCCAATCGCTGGTACTTCTGCGGGTCTTTCAAGAACTCGACGATTTCCTCAAGTTCTTGCTTGGCTTCATCAATACCTGCCACATCGTCAAATGTGACGCGGCCTTGCTTTTCTGTCAGCAATTTTGCTTTTGACTTTCCAAAACCCATTGCCTTGCCGCCACCAGATTGCATCTGGCGCATGAAGAATATCCAAACACCAATCAACAGAAGCATCGGGAACCAGGAAATCAAGATACCCCAAAGCGTCGGCGATCCATCCTCAGATGGTTCAGCACGAATTTGGACGCCCTTATCTTTTAATCTTTGGACGAGTTGGGGGTCATTTGGCGTATATGTCTGAAAAGACTCACCGCTTTGGTATTGACCAATAATCTGATTGCCCTTGATGGTCACACCTTTGACATCGCCGCTTTCCACGCGTGTCAGAAAATCAGAGAAAGCCATTTCACTGGGCCCAGGACGTTGGGACGTTCCCTGGAACAAATTGAAAAGTGCCAACACCAGCAAGCCGATGATAATCCAAAGGGCAATATTCTTACTGAAATTCACGGGCTCACATCCTTTTTCACGGCAATGCGTGGTGTATCAATTTGGCGAAAACGGCCTTCTGCACGGAATACCGTGAAGGGCCACTTGGCTCTTACTGATAGAAATAGTGCTTTTCCGCGCTTACGCAACGGAAAATCCTTCTCCAGACAAAGGAATTTTAGGGCAAAATTGCACAAAAATCTCTTTATTTTCAATGCATCCAGGTCTTACGAGCGTGTATCCCTTATCTGACTTGATTACGGGGAAGCTTTGACGGGCGCAATCGGGGATGGCCTGGAACCACGATGGACGTTCACGGCGCCCTACTTCTGCTGCGATTTTTGGCGACCAAGGTAATACGAAATTTAATTTATCTGAGTTTACTGGCGTAATCAGGAAGCGCTGATCCCAATGTACTGGCCCTTTCCTAATGAGTATTTCTGACGGCAAGTTGCGTGCTTCCCGGCAAACCAGAACATTCTCACCATCTGTCACGAAACGCACACTACCAAGCGTTGCTGGTTTGCCTGCCAAAATCTGCTTATCGAGCCGTTCAATAGATGAGATAGATGGCGGATAAACATTTCCCCCGATTACGGTCACCGCCTTGCTGAGTATACGCAGTCGAATTTCAGGATTAACTCGCTGAATACTAGCTACACTTAATCGAAGATATCCTTCAGGGCGCAAATCAGCATATCGCGCGAACCAATCTGATACTTGCGCCTCAAGGGCTTGCCGTGCGCGACGAAATCTCTCAGCACCACGCGCAACACCTAAAACATCAATTGAATTTTCCGCAAGCTCCCCGCGAATTTTTACACGACCATACTTGAGATCGATGTTCGACGGGTCATCAATCCAAAGCACATCCGCACACACAATGGTCGCGACCAATCGCTCTTTTGGAAACGCCAGCAGCGGTCGAATGATCCGACATGAAGGCAACATGCGAACAGCGGCCATTGCCGCCAGCCCGTCTGGTCCGCTCCCATGCTTTACCCGCATCATAAATGTCTCGGCCTGATCATTCGCATGATGACCAACTAAAAGATGCAGAACATCATTGTCACGGCACCACGCATTCATGAGATCATATCGGGCGGCTCTAGCTTGCGCCTGAATCCCCGAGGACGGCTTAGTCCCGACCCACGGTAGAACAACCGATGAGATACCTAACTTTGATAGCCGTGCTGACGTTAAACGTGCTTCTTCTTTTGATGCATCTCGAAGACCATGATCGACAATCAACGCCGTGACCCGGCCACCAATAGTTCGTGCCCAGCTGTTACACAGCAATGCCAACGCCATACTGTCGGCGCCACCAGAAACAGCGACGGCTAGATGTGGGTCATTTTCAAGAAGCCCCATCGACTGCATAGCGGCGGCGAATTCATCAGTGCTGATGGGCAACGCTAGCATAAGGAATCTAGCGCATCGGTAACGACATTATTAAACACAGCCGTTCTTTTGCCATTCCCGCTGCAGCGTACTTTTTAGACCCGCAGGCGCGTCGGGGTAATCGCCACGTAATTTTTGGAAAGCTGCACATGCTTCGCTTTTCTTTTCCAAACTAGCCAATGACATGCCGAGCTTCAGTAAAGCATCTGGGGCTTTCGGTCCTTGTGGGTCGGCCTGATAGCCTTCAAGGAACGTTTCTGCCGCTTCCACGAATGAGCCTCGAACATAATACGTTTCACCAAGCCAGTAACGTGCATTGCTGGCGAGCGGATCATCGTTGTGCTGCTCAATAAACTGACGTAATGCCGACGATGCCATGTCGTACTTACCTTGGCGCAACAAACCAAAGGCGCTCATGTATTTTTCGCGTGGCGTGCCGTTTGGCAATGCTGCCGTCTGTGTCGGTGCGGCGACTGTCGTTTGCTGAGTGGGTGCAACGTTTACACTCGCTGGTGACGGCGCTGCAAGTGGCTGAGGAGCAGGTGCTGGAGCAGCAGGCTCCCCGGTCAATTGCGCTAACAACTCGTCGGCTTCACTTTGCGGTGCCGGGACAGCTGTTGGGCTCCCAACATCTGATGAGTTGAGTGTGCCCAAAACTTGCGAACCATCTGGTAAATTATTGTTGGGGGCTGGAACAGTATTGTTTTGTGGTACGGGTGTGCCTTGCTGCGTTAATGGAACCTGCATCGGTTGCTGCATAGCCGCGCCGGCATCGGCCATAGGCTTTTGCATGCTGCCGGGTGCCGATCCATGCTCGAGCTGGCTAAGCCTGAAATCAACATCAGAGGCTAATTTCTCCAACTGCGTCGAGACCTTGTTCATTTGGAAAGACATTTCTTCAATGCGACCGGTGACATTCCGAAGATCATTCTCAAGCTGCGATATCCGAATACTCTGACGTGCGTAAGCGGGTTCACCGGAACCGGCATCAACACTCGTTGTACTACCTCCAGCCGAACCGCCACCGCGTGCAATTTGCACATTGAGAGTTCGAATATCACGTTCCAAACGTTCAATTCGATCCATCAACGCACCTGCATCAAGGCTTTGTGCCAAAGCTGGCAAAGATAAAACAAGCATAGCGGCGCTCAACACACCGCCCATCCAAACGCTACGCAAAGTCATCATTTTCTCCGGTTTTCCCACCTAACAATGAATGCAGTATTCTTACAAACACTGCCTTTCCGCTCAAGATGACAATCATATTAGGCAAAATTAAGGCGCTTGCCCATCCGGTTCACACCGTTAAGCAAGCGCCATAAACTTTCGCTATTCCCGAAGGATCAGCTACCGGATGTATCAACCACTGCAACAGAACGGCGATTTTGAGCCCATGCTGCTTCGTTGTGGCCGAGAGCGGCTGGGCGCTCTTTACCATATGAAAGTGTTTTGACGCGTGATGGGTTAACACCCAATGCGACCAAGTAATCTTTTGCAGCGTTTGCACGACGCTCACCAAGGGCGAGGTTGTACTCACGTGTGCCACGTTCATCAGCGTGACCTTCGAGAACCACGCGAATGCCGCCAAATCTTTTGATCCAGGTTGCTTGCTTTTCGAGGGCTGCACGAGCCTGAGCACTCAGATATGAACTATTGAGGGCAAAGAACACACGGTCGCCAACGTTAACAACCAAATCTTCCTGTGACCCATGTGGGATGGTAACTTTGGCCATTGGAGCCGCATTCGAACCAGATGTCGTCGATGCACCGCCAGAGGACTGAGTATTGCCACTCGATTCTGGCGCTGTTTCACAAGCTGCAACCAATGCAACTGCTGCCAGGACACTTAAAAACTTAAAACGCATAGGAAATACTCCTTAACGGGTGATAATTTAATATCTCAATCGCCGACTATCCGGCATAAACCATGGTTGGCGCAATACAATTCGCGCCAATTCTGGCTATCTTTAACGACAGATACGCTTGATTCCAAGCCCTTTTTTGGAAAAATCGCCTCTATTAGCAATTTACACTCATCCCGACTTTCGCATTGCAGCAAAGGTCATCAAGGGATCAACGGTGACCATGCGGGGTCAGAAGCCCCCACTGGCGTAATAATCTCACGTTCATTATAACCAGTTAAATCAACAGAATAGAGCCGCGGCTCACTTACATTTTCACCGCGTTTTGATTGCTTGTAGAACATCAACACGCGTCCATTCGGCGACCAAGTCGGCGATTCCACCAGATAATCTTGTGCTAACAATCGCTCACCAGAGCCATCTGGCCGCATCACGCCAATGTAGAATGTCCCTCGTGAAATTTTTGTGAATGCAATCAAATCTCCACGCGGTGACCAAACCGGTGTCGCATAACTCCCCTTACCGAAGCTGATACGCCGTACATTACGCCCGTCACCATCCATCACATAAAGTTGCTGGGAGCCACCGCGGTCAGAGTTAAACACGACTTGCTTACTGTCCGGCGCGAAACTTGGAGATGTATCAATAGCGCCCGATCGTGTGAGCTGACGGGCCTGTCGCGTTCGCAGATCCATCACGTGTATATCCGTCTTGCCGTTCTCAGACATACTCATAATGACGCTTTGCCCATCCGGCGAAAAGCGCGGGGCAAAGGTCATGCCCGGGAAGTCTCCCAACAATTCCTGACGACCTGTATCAATGTTGAAAATATAGACTCTGGGCGTGTTACCCCTGTAGCTCAAATAAGTGATCTCTTGCAGCGTTGGTGAGAAACGAGGTGTGAGAACAAGTTCTGACCCATCCGTCAAAAATCTGTGATTCTCGCCGTCTTGATCCATAATCGCCAGGCGTTTTACGCGACGGAGTTCTGGCCCACTTTCGGCAATATAAACAATTCGCGTATCGAAATATCCATCTTCGCCTGTAATCCTTTTATAGATAGCATCCGCGATAATGTGCGCAACACGACGCCAATTGTCCGGCACTGTGAAGTATGCGAGGCCAACCATCTGTTGCTCAGCGAAAACATCCCAAAGCCGAAATTCAACACGCAAACGACCATCGGCAACCAACTGTATCCGCCCCTGAACCAAAGCTTGAGCGTTGATAATCCGCCAATCGCCAAATCTCGGCAGCGTGCTTAATGACGCATCAGTTTGAATAAAGGCACGTTTATCAATTGGCTTAAACAATCCGGAGCGCTGCAAATCGGCAGCAATCACACCCGCCATTTCTCGGCCAATTTGCGAGTCCGATGCTTCTGTCCCAAAAAAGTCAGCAACGGCTATCGGTAACGGTTCCGCTTTACCTTGCGTGATATCAACTCGAAGTTCGGCGTTCGCAAATCCGATGGTCACGAACATCAATGCAATGGCAATTGCGAGTTTTCGAATTTTGGCTCGAATTAACATAAAGGCTCCTTACAGCAGCTCTTTTGGATCAAAGTTGATAACGATCTGACGCCAAACCTGATACTTGTCTGGCGGTAGTTTGATGGGATTGCAACGTGGATTCAACACAGCACCCTTCGCTGCATTTGCCGCAGACTGGAAAAAGGGTTCACTAGAATAGCGCTCTTGGTCTTCAATTGAAGCTGACTGTACTGTTCCATCTGGATTCATCTGCATACGAATGACAACAGCTAAGCTCGAAGCACCTTTCGACCCTGGGTTTATATTCCAACATGGCGTCACCTGTTTAATGACCTGACGCTGCATTGCATCGCGCTCTGTCATCGTAACAGCCTTGGTTGGATCAGCATTGGGTGCCGATGATTTCGTCTTCAGCGCATTACGCATTTGTGCCGCGAAATCGAGCTTTGGCTCTTCTTTGGCTTCAGACTTTTGCGTCTTCTTGATTTCCTCAAGCGTCTTTAACAGTGACGCGACTTCAAATTGCTCAGGAGGCTTTGGCTTTTTTGGCAACGCCGCTTTAGCCGCTGCAGGTTTGGGCGGTTCCGGCTTTGGTTCGGGTTTTGGCTCAGGTTCCACCTTAACTTCCGGCTCAGGCTCTGGCGCAGGTTCAGGTTCTTTCTTCGGCTCTGGTTCTGGCTCAGGCTCCGGCTCTGGCGGCAACGCAGCAATTTCTAGTTCCGGCTTAGGCGCAGGCGGTGGTGGCGCAGGTTCTGGTTTCTTTTCAACAACGGGTTCCGGCTCCGGTGTCTTTTCGGGCTCAGACTCAGGTTCAGGTGCCGGGGCTGGTAGGTTTCTAACTTCATCGATCTCAACCAACTCAACGAATACAGGGGCTTCTTCAAATACTTCGGGCGGACTTAAAAGCGGCAAACCGAGTACGCTCGCCGCGAGGACCGCGACGTGAAAGGCGATTGAAAAGGTAAATCCATACTTCATATAAAGCTGTGTATCGCTGCCAGTTTAAGGATTTGTTTTTGGCTTGGCCGACGACGATTTCTTCGTCTCGGTTTTCGTGCCGCCACCACTACGCGTTATCATTGCGACGCGCCGGTAACCTGCTTTGTTGATCGTGCCCATGACTTCCATCACGCGGCCATAATTAACCCCAGCATCTCCACGCACAAAAATCCGTAAATCAAAATTCTGCCCGGTGATAGCCTGTAAACGTGGCACCAATGTATCCAGTGGCACCTGCGTGTCCTGCAAATAGATCTCGCCAGTCTCGGTGATTGAAATCGCCAACGGTTCATCGTCTCCCGCAACAGCCCCCGCCTTGGTATCTGGTAAATTGACCTCAACACCGACCGTCAGCAAAGGCGCCGTAACCATAAAGATGATCAGGAGCACAAGCATGACATCGACGAACGGTGTCACATTGATCTCACTCATCGGGTTATGCTTTTTACGGGAGAAACGCCCGCCTGCTCTTTGGACTGATACAGCCATAACGACCTCCTAGGTATCCATCTCACGAGAGAGGATCGCTGCGAACTCCCCCGCAAAGCTATCAAGCCTGCCGGCATACCGATCGAGATCACGATTGAGTTTGTTGAACGCAACAACGGCTGGGATCGCTGCGAGCAATCCGAGCGCCGTCGCGAAAAGCGCTTCGGCAATACCAGGGGCCACCACGGCAAGGCTCGAATTCGATGAAATCGCAATCGATTGGAAGCTATGCATGATCCCCCAAACAGTTCCAAACAAACCGACGAACGGCGCTGTCGCACCGGTCGTTGCCAGAAACGTCATATATTTCTCAGCACGATCCATTTCCCGATTAACCGTGATTTGCATAACCCGTTCAATACGGTCCGCAAGACCCACCTTAAAGTTGTCGGACGTATTCCCAGACACACGCCGCCATTCCCGCATCGCTGCAGCAAATACAGCTGACATCGGATCACGCGGATTACTGGAGACCCGGTCAAAAAGATCATCAAGTGACTTGCCGGACCAAAATGCCTGCTCAAACTCGTCAGACCTTTTATTTAGACGGCGTACTGTCAGCAATTTCTCAAAAATGATTGCCCAGCACCAGATTGACGCGAGGACGAGTATCACCATCACCGATTTGACGATAAGATCAGCACGCAGGAACATCGACATCATCGTGAACTGATCTGCGGTTAGTGATCCCGCCATGATGGCTGCATCAACCACTTGGTTTTCCATATTATTCTCCGCTCAACTTGGTGTGCACCTTGAATAAACCAAGGCGATTTTTAACAACGTTCGGTAACCTTTTCGGGTTCCCAGTATCAATATCCATGCATGCTAACCGCACGTTCATCGCAACAAGAATGTCTCCATTGCGGATAACATCCTGGGCCATACGCAAACTAGCGCCACTGATTTCTGTCACCCGGGTACGCACCTCAAGGGCATCATCTAATCTTGCTGGCTTGATGTAATCGGCATGACATTCTCGAACAGCAAAAGCGACACGATCATCGCGCATCAACTCACCATTTTCGATACCTTGGCTACGAAGTAATTCCGTCCGTGCGCGTTCAGCAAACTTCAAATAATTAGCGTAATAAACAATCCCACCCGCATCAGTATCTTCGTAATAGACACGCATGGTCATGACATGAATATCGCTTTGTATTGCATCAGGCATCGTCAGAAGCCTTCGTATCATCAGCAATCAATTCAAGCTGGTTAAATGTTGAAGGCGGCTTAAGACCCAAATGCTTAAACCCATCTCCGGTCAGTGCGCGACCACGCGGTGTGCGCATTAATAATCCCTGCTGGATCAGATACGGCTCGATGACCTCTTCAATGGTATCGCGCTGCTCAGATAATGCTGCAGCCAGTGTTTCGACACCCACTGGCCCGCCACCATAATTATCTGAGATACAGCTCAGATATCTACGGTCCATCGCGTCCAAGCCGCGTTTGTCCACATCCAGACGATTGAGCGCGGCATCAGCAGCTGGCGCATCGACTGACGACAAGCCATCAACAGCGGCAAAGTCTCTGACCCGGCGCAACAATCGACCTGCAACTCGCGGCGTTCCGCGCGCGCGTTTTGCAATCTCGCGTGCGCCTTCAGGGGTTATATCCATACTTAATAATCCAGCCCCACGACTGATGATGCTCTGCAAATCATCGACCCCGTAAAACTCGAGACGCATCGGAATACCAAAGCGTTCACGCAATGGCGTCGTAATCAAACCTGATCTCGTCGTCGCACCAACCAACGTAAACCTAGGCAGATCAATACGAACTGACCGCGCAGCAGGCCCTTCGCCGATGATCAAATCGAGTTGGAAGTCTTCCATGGCTGGATAAAGGATTTCCTCGACCGCGGGACTGAGGCGATGAATTTCATCGATAAACAGAACATCACCCGCTTCCAGGTTCGTCAAAATTGCGGCGAGATCACCCGCCTTGGCAATAACAGGCCCTGATGTCGCCCGAAAACCCACGCCCATTTCTTTGGCAACAATAGATGCCAAGGTTGTCTTGCCCAATCCGGGCGGTCCATAGAACAGCACGTGATCTAAGGCCTCGCCGCGACTGATTGATGCCGCAACGAAGACTTTCAAGTTCCCCCGCACTTGTGGTTGGCCAACAAAATCATCAAGTCTTTGTGGGCGAAGTGCAGCGTCCTGAGTATCCCCGGAAATCTGTTCAGCCTCGACGATACGATCACCTTCAGCCATCTAGCTTCGGCCTCCCATACGGGTATCGGACGGTGCCAGCTTGGTAAGACCTGCTTTTATCAACGCCCCAACGGTCGCTGCATCACCGAGCTCACCAGATGCTTCTGAAACCACACCAAAGGCTTGCGACGGGCTGTATCCAAGATTGACCAGCGCCGAAACAGCATCCGAAATATCGCTCGACGCACCGACGGCGCCACTGGATGCGCTTGTCCCGACTTCGGCTTGCAGCGTTTGCCCTAATGCCAGTGAACCAACTTTGTCCTTTAGTTCAGAGATGATGCGACTAGCCAATTTTGGTCCAACACCAGGGGCACGTGTGATCGCCGTTTTATCACCTGAGATAATTGCCCGACTAACTTCATCAGGGCTCAAGACGCCCTGCAGTGCCAGGCCGACCTTGGCGCCAACCCCTTGAACCGTTGTCAAAAGCTTGAACCAATCGCGATCCAACGCATCGGCAAAACCATAGAGATGGATGTGATCTTCGCGAACGTGCGTCTCAATAAAGACCATCGTCGCTTCTCCAACCACAAGGTTACCCAATGTGCGGCCTGAGGCGAATACAAGATACCCGACACCGTTCACATCGATCACCACCCAGTCATCACCGATCTCTTCGACAATCCCTTTGAGACGCGCGATCATGTGGCACCCTGCGCCAGTTTACGGACTCTTTCAGCGGTGCCTCTGTGGTGCGCATGACAGATCGCGACCGCGAGCGCATCCGCCGCGTCCGCATTTGCTACTTTGGCACCCGGCAATAACATTTTAACCATCATTTGGATTTGTTCTTTCTGTGCGTGGCCGGATCCGACAACGGTTTTCTTAACGAAGTTTGGCAGATATTCAGCAACATGTAGACCTGCCAAAGCGGGAACCAATAAAACGATGCCGCGAGCCTGCCCAAGCTTAAGGGTCGAGACTGGGTTCTTGTTTACGAACGTTTCTTCGACAGCAGCTTCCTCGGGATCGTACTCGGCAATAACGTCACTAAGACCGGCATGAAGCTCAACCAATCGCTCAGCCAATGATGCCTTTGGAGACGTCGTTACAACACCATCAGCGACATAGGTCAGGCGATTGCCCACCGCTTCGATGACACCCCACCCCGTTATCTGCAATCCAGGATCGAAACCGATCAGACGCACGCACGACTCCTAAGTTAAGCGCTCAACCGCGCCATGATTTCATCTGAAACATCAAAATTCGAAAACACTGTTTGCACATCATCGTTGTCTTCCAAAACATCTATCAGCTTGAGTAACGTTCCAGCTGTATCTTCGTCGACTTCGATTGGATTCTGAGGTTTCCATTCAAGCGCACCACTTTCTGGATCGCCATATTTCTCAGTTAAAGCTTCACGGACTTCAGCAAAGTCTTCGGCGTCACATGAAATAGAATGTCCTTCATCATCGCTTTCAACGTCAGTGGCACCTGCTTCCAAAGCCGCTTCGAACATTTCATCGATACCCGCTTTATCAGCGGAATAGACCAGTCGCCCCACGCGATCGAACATGAACCCAACACTTCCAGTCTCGCCAAGATTACCGCCGTGTTTAGCAAATGCAGAACGCACTTCAGATGCAGTCCGATTCCGATTGTCCGTCAGCGCCTCTACGATCACGGCAATGCCACCCGGCCCATATCCTTCATAACGGATCTCTTCGTAGTTCTCCGTATCACCGCCGACACCACGCTGAATAGCTCGTTTAATGTTATCGTTGGGCATATTTTCAGAGCGCGCATTTGCCACCGCCAAACGGAGGCTTGGGTTAAATCCAGGATCTTCACCCTGGCGCGCTGCAACTGAAATTTCCTTTGCCAGCTTAGCAAAGTTCTTCGCACGCTTGGCATCCTGTGCGCCTTTGCGATGCATAATGTTTTTAAATTTGGAATGGCCGGCCATGATTGTCCAATCTGTCTTTTATCTAAATGCACATAGCAAACGCACGTGAGCGCGAAATGCGAATCACCTTATATTACCTATGAGGCGCATAAATGAATACCGCGCCGACCGTTCTGAGACATCATTTAGGGGTATTATGTCAACATTTGGGCGAAGATCGCCAAAATTTAGTAAAATTTTACTTATGGCTTCGGGATGGTTTCCAACAACGACGCACCGACTCGAACGGGCTCTATCCGCTTTGCGCGTCCTGTTTTATCATCGATGACGACAAAACAGCCGCATAACGTACCGTCTTTGTCAGCAGGTTCAAGGCGAACCCGCTCGCCTTTGGTAACGAAACGAGCAATCGCGCCCTCTTTCTTCATGCCAATGACAGAGTTGTAATCCCCCGTCATCCCAAGATCTGTCTGATACGCAGTTCCACCGGGAAGCACCCAAGTATCCGCTGTCGGCACATGCGTATGCGTTCCAACAACAACACTCGCACGTCCATCAACGTGATGTGCCAATGCCTGCTTTTCACTTGTGGCCTCGCCATGAACATCGAACACGATGGCATCAACATCCCGGCCAATTTTATACCTGGCCAGCAGATCATCCATGGCACGGAACGGATCATCCAAAAGCTCCATGAACAGCCGACACATAACATTGGCGACCAGGATTCGCTTGCCACTCTCGGTCTTATAAATGCCTGAGCCCTTACCTGGCGTCCCGGGCACGTAGTTCAATGGACGTAGAATCCGCTCGTCGCGTTCCATCTGCGACAACACATCACGCTGATCAAAAACATGATTGCCGGTCGTAATACAATCCACGCCAGCTTGATAGAACGAGTCACAAATGGATCCTGTTATGCCAAATCCATGCGCCGCGTTCTCACCATTTACGATGACAAAATCTGTTTTCAATCTTGTTTTGAGGGACGAGAGATTTGCATTAAGAACCGCGCGGCCGGCACTTCCAACGACATCACCAATAATTAGTATTCTCATATCTTTCCTTCGTTGTCGCTGGAAATTGTTGTCGCGCCAATACGCTGAACACCCAGTTCTGTCGCCATCCAATCAAGAGGTTGATCATGCGGGCCACGGATGACGGTGTCCACCCGCTGCGCTGAAAAAGCAACACCAACGGCGTCAACGCTACCATGCGATCGCAATTTTTGAAGCGTGCGATCGTAGAACCCGCCACCATATCCTAGGCGATACCCAGCATCGTCATAACTCAGCAATGGCACGAACAGTATCTCAGGTAGCACTTCCGACGCGCCGTCATCAGGAATAGACGTTCCGAACCCGCCATCAACGAGTTGATCGCCCGGACGCCATTCACGGAAAATCAAAGGCGCCGCATTGGTTTTTACAACAGGTAATGCGGTTGTATGGCCCGCGTCCGAAAGTGACTTTATTAACGGGCGTGTATCAACTTCTGTGCCCATTGGCCAAAAAATGGAAATGGTTTTCGGCATTTCTGACAAACCAAGCTCGTCGCGAGCTGACATAATGAAATGGCTTAAATGCGCACCAACATCCGGGCAGCTCCCGAACGCCCGCTTTCTGACGGCAGTGGCGTTTTTACGTGCGAGAACTTTCGCGTCATCAACATTGATCATTTGATATGAACCCCAATGCACTACGGTCGCATCGGTTGAGAAAAAGAAGTAGCGGACCGCCTGAGCCGTTGGCCTTGAGATCCTCCGTGGCCAAGTTTAGTAGGTGGGCGCCGTAAATATCTGCCCCAAGAGGCAAACAGGGACAGCTCCCGTACGGTGGATTTAGGCCCCTAGGATAACGTAGGCCTGACGTACTCCGCAGCCCGCTAATTAACAAGTTAGGTCTGTTCGAGGCTCGCCGCAATGCTTTCAATGCGCTCAGATAACTTTTCTAGGCTTTCACTCAGCCTGCCATCGGCCTCGGCGGCGGCAGCCGCCCCTTTTCCGCCGGATTTGAGAGTATCCATTTCAGAATATGCGTCGGACAATTCATCAGCGACCAACAATGACACCATAACCAGCAACTTGGCGTCACCCACCTGACCTACGGCGGCAACAAGTTCGCTAACACGATTGTCGATGTAAGTCCCCAAACGTGACAGGTGGGCTTCCTGACCATCGTCGCATGCGACGTTATACTTGCGATCATTTATTGTGACTGAGACTTGCGCCATATCAGTTTTTGTCCTCGTTCTTCAGTAACGAATCCAGACGCTGAATGGTGGTGTTAAGCCGATCAGCCGCCGCTAGGTTCAAATTCTTCAACTCAGCATTTTCCAACCGCAACCGCTCAACAGCCTCAGAATCTTCAACAGGCTCGGCGTTGATCGGACGCGACGTCAGCGCCAAATCTAAACGGTCAACGGCAGCTTCCAGGCGTTCATACGCTCGATCGACGCGTGAAGCTTTGGCAATAGTCGACGTTGACATAGGTGCGCTGTCCCCTTGAATGATGGTTGGATTAATTACATTCACGAAGACGTTAGTCCGGTTAGGCGATTTAGGTCAATTAATACCTGAGCCAAATCGTCTAAATTTATGAGATTCCCCACATTTTTGGATTTTCGGTTGTCACAGTAACAATACTAAATCCAATCAGGCGTTGACGTTTGGGGTGAAACCCGGTTTTTTGCGGCAGAAATTTATATATTAATCTCAGATGCCGCACTGCTTTCAGTCGCGGTCAACCTAGGAGGAAACAATGGCGGTACGTGTTGCCATCAACGGTTTTGGTCGAATTGGTCGCTTAGTTTTACGCGGCATTTTGGAAAGTGGTCGTAAAGATATTGAAGTTGTCGCGATTAACGATCTTGGCTCTGTCGATATGAATGCACACCTGCTCCGCTATGACTCTACGCATGGGCGCTTCCCTGGCGAGGTCATTGTAGACGGCGACACACTCGATGCCGGAACAGGCCCGATGAAGGTGACAGCTGAGCGTGACCCGGCAAACCTCCCTTGGGGTGATCTTGGCGTTGACATCGCCTTTGAGTGTACGGGCTTCTTCACCGACATCGCGAGTGCAGGCAAGCACATCGAGGCTGGCGCCAAGAAGGTTCTGATCTCTGCACCTGGCAAAGATGTCCACAAAACCATCGTTTATGGCGTCAACCATGATGCACTAACCGCAGACGACACCATCGTTTCCAACGCCTCATGCACAACAAACTGCCTTGCACCTGTAGCGCATGTGTTGAACCAGTTGGTGGGTATTGAGAAAGGTTACATGACGACAATCCATGCATTTACAGGTGATCAGCGCACACTTGATACATTGCACTCCGATCCACGCCGCGCACGGACAGCATCAGCATCTTTGATCCCAACATCGACGGGCGCTGCAAAGGCTGTTGGCCTTGTCCTTCCTGAATTGGCAGGCAAACTTGATGGCACATCGGTTCGTGTGCCTTCACCGAACGTGTCGTTGATTGACCTGACGTTTGTTGCCGGTCGCGACACAACAGCAGAAGAAATCAATGCTGCTATGAAGGCTGCTGCAGAAGGTCCGCTTAAGGGTGTTCTCGGTTATGTCACGGATCCATTAGTCTCGATTGACTTCAATCATGATCCGCACAGCTCAAGCTTTGATTCGACCCAGACCCAGGTTATGGGTGGCAACTTTGTACGTGTTCTCAGCTGGTATGATAACGAATTGGGCTTCTCAAACCGT
>WASW01007567.1_pt1 | contig 30255 bp, 27 predicted proteins | sample 5698521 | NCBI WGS metagenome assembly WASW01 (sample SAMN11175560, study PRJNA528189) | sponge metagenome | isolation source: marine sponge | host: Leucetta | place: Antarctica: Western Antarctic Peninsula, King George Island | collected 2013-01
ACGGCTATCGAGAATCAGAGCAAAGTTGGACAGAGGTTCTGCTCAGTCTCAAGGATCGTGGATTTAGATCACCCAAGCTGGCTGTAGGTGATGGAGCGTTGGGTTTTTGGAAAGCAGTAAGAAAAGTTTTTTTTCAAACCCGCAGCCAACGTTGCCAGGTTCACAAGACGGCAAATATCCTAAACAAGCTCCCAAAGCACAGTCAGGGGAAAGCAAAACAATATATCCATGATATCTGGATGGCGGAAACTAGAAAAAATGCAGAGAGAGCGTTCGATCTATTCATTAACACCCTCAAGTATCCGAAAGCGGTCGAGTGCAAAGATAGAGCGGAGCTCTTAGCCTTTTATGACTTCCCTGCTGATCACTGGCCCCATATCAGGACCCCCAACCCAATCGAATCAACCTTTTCCACGATTCGGTTGAGAACTAAAAAGACCCGCACCTGTGTCAGTAGATCAACCCTGCTGACCCGGGTTTATAAACTTGGGTTGAGTGCAGAAAAAGGCTGGCGAAAACGGAATGTCCCCTTATACGCTTTGAGCCAGAAGAGCTATTTTACTTTGTCTAAGTTATTTTATTGACCAACAACATCTAACTCATTTCCATTGTAGGAATTCCCTGCCCCATAGGGATTATTCAAGCTATCTTTAGTTGCCGTTTCGTCCCGTTTAAGCTGTCTATCTTTCGCAAGCAACGCCTCCTCAATCTTTTTTTGCCCAAGCCCACCATCCGAATATCTTTGTATTAATTGGGTGCGCGTTTCGTCCCTTTGTTTTCCTGGTGGTAACTTATAGAGTTCTTCGATCTCGCCATCGAGGTCGTCTTTACTGTTAAGATAAATTTTACCTGCCACCTCTCCAGCAAGAGAAACATCTACTAAATCGTCCTTTTCCTTATCTAATTTTGCTATATCGTCTTTAAGTTTTTTTCTTTTTCGTATATTTTCTTCTGTTTTGAATTCAGAGTTATAATATTTGCTAAGAAACAGAAGTCCTTGAACTTGACGCTCACCTTTTAGTTCGAGAATTAAAGCCTTTTCCCCTGCCGTCTGATCGTTTTCATGTTTATGGAAAATTCGGAGCGCAACTTCCCCTGATACTGTTTTAACTGCATTCGTTTCAATGTCCTGCCATAACTTGCGTCTTTTGTCGCTATCAATTTGATTTTTTATTGATGTTTGTTTTTGCAGGTCTCCATTTTCTTGCCCTAGATTTTCTGCATATGCTTTGCTGGGGTTTTTGGAATATTTTTTATATAATCTATTTGCATCTTTTTGGGCTATTTTAAGATTTTTCTTTGGTGAATAGGGACTTCCGTATTTACCATATGGGTTGCTTGTCGAATCTGGATCGTATGGGTTAGTACTCAATCTGCCTTTATAATTGCCGTTTTGATCGTATATTTTTGGTGCATCGGTAGCGTAAGGGTTATTTGCAGATTTATTACTATAAGGACTCCCATATTTCCCATAGGGGTTGTTGGGAGAATCCGGTTTGTATTCGCTCCCAGCTCCGTAAGGATTAGATAATGAATTGGGATCATACTTATTCCCATTCAGATGACCTAGGTATGTTTGTGAAAAAGCAGGTGATACAAAAAGAAGCGAAAGCATGGCAATAATAAACGTCTTTTTCATTTCCTTTTCCCTATATGCTGATTGATTATTTAATTGTAGACTCTTCTATTTATTCGTCAAATATATTCTTTTGAAAGTTTTTGGTAAATATTCTGTTAAAATTTCTGTCGAAGACGGTCTTGTTTGGTGAGGCTTTCCCGATCCCAATCAGTTGCCACATATGCTGTTGAAGGGAATCTTTACCTATTTCTTCCAGAAATTGGAATAATTTATATTTTCGCTTTTTTGTCTAGGACATGGTTACTAAAACCGGATTTTTTTCATCCAACATTTCTAGTATAACTCCTTCACTTCCAGCTAAAGGCTCGTAAATATATTTCCGCATGAGCTTTGCAAAAAATAATTAGGTAAGAAATTACAACTTACCATCAACAGTGGACATGATCCCTTTATGACCCCGTCACTTCATCTGAACAAAAAGTATTTGATATTAAATTTCATTTAAATGAGCTTGGAACTGGTTAGGATTAATTGGTTTTATTCAGTAAATATTAATTGATTAAGACAAAAAATCGTTCGCTTTGGCCTTGGGCTACTTCAGTCCTTATATTTATTAAAAATGCCTGAACCCAATGGACACCTCTAAATTTTGTTTCTTCGTAACGCTCGTGATCTTTGTCGGATTCGTAAAAATCTCCTCTTAGTGCCTCTGCTACCGCAGCCTCGGTATCAGTATTAACTACTTGCCATATGACTTTATGGGTTGTTTTAGAAAACGGGAGTCGGTTTTTCTGGATTGCTTTAAAAAGAATACCGCTATTTTTTTCAATTTTATCCCCACTACATAAAACCCGGGGATTCTGAACCAATCTCCCTCTGCGTTCCCAGGCAAGGAGTATGACTGGTATGTTTGTTTTTTCTTTGCGATAGCTCAAAGATTTTACATGTGGAAGTCGAAATGGCATTTGCTGTAACACATTTTTGCCAAATTGCTGAACAACGGATACAAGATCCAAGTTTTGTGAATAATTTTTCGCAACAATGGAAACAGAAGTTGTTGCTTTTTCTGCGACTTCTTTCTTGGCGAAATCATCGCCAAACACTTTGCGCCACTTGATTATGCTCTCATTACGGTCTTCTTCCAGATATGCATCATTAATCCAATCATTGTAGGAATCAAATTTGGATCGAAAATTATCGTATTTTTTTTGATCCCAATGACGCCCAAAGCTCTCAGGGTAGGACTGGATTTTGTATGTCTGGTAGTTGAGGTCGATTTTCAAGCCATGTGTAGAGGCGATTTACAATTGTTTTCAGCGTTGTTGGAACATCTGCAAAGCTATCGGGATTAAAAACTGAATCGGCGGGGTAAACCTGATTGCCTATTAATGTTGTAAGTAGAATTGATTTAGCTGAAAAAGTTTCTTTGTTGTCTCTAAGGAATTTCAATAGACGAACAACTTTTTTAAGATTGTTATTTTTTATGACATTATTTTCCCCTTTCAACCAGTCGGCAAAACCTTCTCCATCTGTTCTTTCAAACTTATTTTCAGTTCGATTGCAAATGTCGTATTGCTTTTCGTCAAATATTGTTTTCTCTGTGCACAATATTGGAACTATATCCAGATGGAAATCACCGGAATAATCTAAGGTTACGCATCGTGTTTTCATTGATGCTATTTTTTCATACGTTTTGTTTTCTAGGAAAACGCTTCGTAGATCAAGTATATAGTCTTTGGCTGACCAGTTGTTTACAGGCTTAACGAATACTACTATATCTGCGTCAAATTCTTTGTTGTCCTTTGCGGGTTTAATAATAGTTTTATGAGCCCATGAACCTTGAGCTGTAAACTTTATAATTGGGGCTTTAAAATCACTTTCGCGTAAAAAATTTGAAATTGTTTTTATGCGACTTTCTAATGTTTCAATGCGACTTTGATTAAGATTGACAGTTTCACTGAGGAAATTGTCAAAATGTTTTGTTAGTTTCATAAGTTAGTGCTAACTAATAATTGTTTTAGTTTCGCAGGTTTATTTGGGTCTTGAATAATATCTAATCTTGAAAAATTGGCCTAGAAATAGGAGCCAAGGTAAATGGGTGTGGGTAATTTAGAATAAATTAAAGTGTCCATTCAGCTGTGGGAGAAATATTGATGTTTGACTCCTGTCCAGGTTTTGCTCCTAGTCGCATAATTGAATCTTCATTCACCCATATATATTCATCGCTTTGGATGGGGATAAGGTTTCTTAATAGAGCTTCCTGTTCTTCTGAGGGAATGGCTTCGTAAATTTCTGCGACAAATCGTTCTAATGTTTGAGCTTGAGGAGAAAATTTGATCGATGTGATATGCCGACCAATATAGTTAGTTTGTATATATCCAAAATTTTCATGAGATAGGATACAGGAAGCAACCAATTCCTCATAAAATTCCCTCCAAGCATCAATTTCCCTTCCCTGAGTCAAACCATTGCATGAAACGTAAAACGTTTTTTCCAGATACCCTAATTCGAAGATCATTCTTTGAGGTTGTATCAATAGGGATCATAGGATCATCTTTAGCAGATATTGAATCAAAAAAATCCTTTGAAGAGGGATATCGTTTAATGACTCCTCCTACGAGCTGGTATTGTCCCAGAATGCGATTACCTTTAACTAGGAGGTATTTGTCGTCAATTTTTATTCGGTATAAATAGGACATAGATAAACGAATAGATTTACTGTAATACCTTATTGACTCAAACAAATATTTTAAACGGTCGAGATTGTTATATAAAAAATCGATACCCGTCATAATGAAGCCGACCAGTAATCCACCAGAAATCCTAGGCCCGGGTGGATTTGTTTTAAAAATACCCAACATACAAAGGGCTATCACAATCGAATAGAATATAAAGTGTTTCAAGTTTTTGCTTCCAAATAAATTATCTTGAAATTTAAGTATTTTTCCTTCTGGACAAAATATGTTAAGTTAGTATTTACTGGATTTGCGAGTCTCAATTAAGGGATATATCTCTTGTGGGGAGTGAAAACTATTTAATACTATCATCTTCGGGAAAAAAACGGAAGGAGATTCGAGTTTAGTTTGGTATGGTTAATATTGCGAAAAAGATTTCCAAGTAAATGTCTTTGAAAGAAATAAGTGAAATGTGAAAAATTGCAATTGCTTAAAATATTGGAGTCGAGTGGAGAGATTTAAAAAGCGAATTACTTGTTATAAAGTAAGTTTGTTGGCATTTTAAAAGGGTTCCCTTTTCCTGAGGGGGGTACTCCTTCTACCAGTTAGAGGGTATAAACTCTAAAGTGAAATATCACGGGGGACATGAACACACTGGATTGCCACATTCCTGTTAGTCATTCGCAATGACGAGCATGTTGGAAAGTGCTAATAAAGAAAATGGGGTGAGCGACGGGATTCGAACCCGCGACCGCTCGGACCACAACCGAGAGCTCTACCAACTGAGCTACGCCCACCATTTTCTGTATTCAGACCCACTAGATAAGTGACAAATTTTAATCTATCCCTAATCCTTTGTAAAGAAAATGCTAATTATTTGATCACGCGTAGATGACTGCGGTCTCGTTTCGGTTTTGCCCTTGGTTGAGGGATCGGTTTGCCACTTGTTTTCACGGATTTCAGCTTGGGTTCCAGCTTGTCGGGTTTCCCCCCCATCATATGGTCTGCCAGATTTATATCTGTCGGAACGCTTTCTTCCCACACTTGCCCGTTTTTCATATCAGGATCATAAATAGCCCAAACGGCTTCAAAGGGAAGTTGGCATTCATGTGGCCTGCCGTTGAACGCCAGAGTAGCAGAAATAGTATTCTCATTTACTTTGAAGGGCCTCCTGAAATTCAAATTGAAAATCAGGTTTAACGATGAGTTGCCTTTCTGGTTTTCGGGAACATCCACCTCGGGCAATCGGGCATCCAAACAAACCAGAGCATCGCCTGTCTCCAGCAAATACAATAAAAAGTCATATTTCTTCTTGTTCAGCGTATCCATAATCTAAAAATAACACAACCTCTACGAGGTAGGCAATAAGACAATACTCCTAAAGCTAAAAAGAGTCACCAAGCCTTTTACTATAGTTTCGCTTGCATTGCTTCCCCTGCAAGGGGCCACTCCGCGTGGGGCGTATAGGTCGATAATTCAAAAGCCAGAAATATCCTCAAACTTTTTACGATAGTTTCGCTTGCATTTCCTCCCTTGCCAAGAGACACCTTTGTCGTCATTGCGAACGGAGCGAAGCAATCCAGAGGAACAAAACGGATTTAGTTTTCTTTGTCGATGCTCTAAAAATTAAATATTCTAAAATTCTGGGTCGCCACACCCCCTCTCGCGATGACGTATAGAAATGTTACGCAAAAATCACTTGCTAAAAGGGGAGGGTGCAGGGTCTTTTTCTGTATATAGCCACCGTTTCTCCAAGATGTAGTCTTGTGTTACCATGCGGACATTTCGTAACCAAATTTTTTGAGGATATATTTTTATGCGTGGATTGAAGTGGGTTGGGATTGTTTTGGCGGGACTGTTTTGTTCAGGTCTAGCCTGGGCAGAGAAACCTAAAACCGTTGAAGTCTGGAAAAATCTGTTCACATTGACCCACGGTGAAGGGATCAACTCTAACACCACTTTCCTTATCAGCAATGAAGGGGTGATTGTGGTTGATACCCGCGTTACACCGGCGGAAGCGAAAAAAGTGAAAGAAGAGGTCCGCAAACAAACGCAACTGCCCATTTTATACGCGATCAACACGCATTATCACGGCGACCATAGTTTTGGCAATCAGGTTTTTAAAGACACCCACGCTATTATTGCGCATGAAAATGTTCGCAAAGCTCTGGAGGGGGAATCGGGTCAAGCGCATTTGGAAGTTTTTAAGTCCTTTAAAATTCCGGGGATGGATGAAACGGTGATCACCCCACCCAACATGATTTTTAAAGAGAAAATGCATATCTATGCAGGGGAGTATCATCTTCAATTAATCCATATGCCAGGTCATACCGATGGCGACCTGTTTATTTATATCGAAACTCTAAAGACGATTATCGCGGGCGACCTGATCACGAGTGGAAAAATCCCCTATATGGGCGATGCCTATATTGAAGATTGGATTAAGGCCCTGATTTATATAGGTGATCTGGATGCGGAAATCTATATCCCCGGTCACGGCGATCCCGGCGGTAAACCCATTCTCATTGCCATGAAACATTATCTGATCGATCTGCGTCGGTTGGTCACGGATCAAATAGAAAAGGGCAGTTCATTGAAGGAAACTCAGGATGCGGTCAGACCGGTTTTAGAAAAGAAATTCAAAAACTGGAAAAAACTCGAATGGCTCGATGGCAATATCGAACGCGCTTATATGGAATTCAGCACGAAGAAAAAGTTTGACCCTCGCCTGCCACGCTAGTGGCCCTTAAATGGGGAAGCAATGCTAACGGACCAAGTAAAGGGCTTGACGATCCTCTTTTTCCCAAAAAAGTTTAACCTGTCGCCTGCCACGCTAGTGGCTTTTCTTTTTCCAGTAATCCCGAAGTGATGTAGACGCATCCAGGCAGGTGTCCAAGTAGGTATGGTTCGCAGGAATCATCGGCATAACATGACCGTGGCTTTTGTCGTTGTATGGGTATTTCACATCAAGAACGTATGGTCCTTTATGTTTGAGCATACGCTTCAAAGCTGGAACAACTTCTTCTGGAGCCGAAATACTTTCTGACTTGATTCCAAAAGCATGCGCCACTTCGGCAAAGTTGGCATCGCCAATAAAAGTGTGGCCTCTGAGAGACTTGTAAAACCGGTCTTCCCATTGTGCGACCATCCCGAGATGAGCGTTGTTGAGGATGATATTTTTTACAGGAATGTTTTCGATTTTCAAAGTTTGCAGTTCCTGAATATTCATCAGAAAACTTCCATCGCCTTCAATGTTGATCACCTGTTTTTTTGGGAAAGCCACCTGCGCTCCCATCGCCGCTGGCAGGCCATAACCCATCGCACCCAAACCGGAAGAGCACAGCCAGTTGTTGGGTTTTTCAAAGTCGAGAAACTGCGCCGCCCACATTTGATGCTGTCCCACCCCGACTGAGAATATAGCGTCTTTGTCGGAGATGTTGTTGATGTGGTGGACAACACATTGCGGAACAATTTGTCCCTTTATGCTTTCAAAGGCTAAAGGAAACTCTTTTTTCCAATCCGTGACTTGTTTTATCCAGGGTTTGATATCTTTTTTCGGCTCTACATATTTGTCGAGAATTTTCAGAGTCTGTTTGATATCGCCTTGAATAGGAATATCGATCAGAATATTTTTATTAATTTCCGATGGGTCGATGTCAACGTGAATGAACTGCGCGTTTTTGCAGAACTCGGCAAGTTTTCCTGTAACCCGATCATCGAAGCGCACCCCCATGGCGATGACCAGGTCGGCGTGGTTGATGGCGATGTTGGCATAAACCGCTCCATGCATCCCCAGCATTCTCAAAGACAAAGGATCATTGGATGGGTAAGCACCTAACCCCATAACGGTTGTGGTTATAGGAATGCCCGTTTTTTTTACAAACGCTCGCAACTCCTGCGAAGCCCCGCTGGAAATAATGCCCCCGCCGGCATAAATGATGGGGCGTTTAGACGTTTGAATTGCGTGTGCGGCTTTTTTACATTGCTGAATCGAAGGGGTCAGGTTCGGTTTGTAACTTGGGACATCGAACTTAACATTAAAATCAACAACCGCTTCCTGCTGTTGAATATCTTTTGGCAGATCAATAAGAACCGGGCCGGGTCGTCCTGTGCGTGCGATATGAAACGCTTCATGGACAACACGGGGTATATCTGCAATGTTCCGAATCATGTAGCTGTGCTTTACTAGGGGAAAGGTGGAACCCATGATATCGGTTTCCTGGAACGCATCGGTTCCTAAAACAGTGCTGGGAACCTGCCCGGTTATGGCAACCAAGGGAATGGAATCCATTTTTGCATCTATGATTCCGGTGATTAAATTCGTTGCGCCGGGCCCTGAAGTGGCCAGGCAGACACCCACATCGCCTGTTGCGCGTGCGTATCCCCCCGCTGCAAAAGACCCCCCCTGCTCATGCCGAGGCAAAACCATGCGGATTTTTTTGGACAGAGTCAGGCCTTGATGGATCTCCATTGAGGCTCCACCGGGATACCCAAAAATAACCTTGACCCCTTCATTTTCAAGAGCTTTTACGAGAATGTCGCGGCCTTTCATGGGGTGTGCGGCAGTTTTCGCAGGCTTTTTCGGAGAAGATTTTTTCTTAGTTGTATTTTTATTTTTCGTAGTCATAGCGATAAAACCCTCTGGCGAGGGGAGCGATACGGATTTAGTTTTTTTGGAATAGATATGTTCTCAGGGTGGAACACCGAAAAACTTTAGCGGAATTGCCCCTTGAAGTCAAATTCAAATCTATAAAAAGCTCTTTTTTGTCAAAATGTTATGAGTATTGGAGATTACACGCGGGGAAGTTTCTAAATGCTATTTACGGCTTTTAGTATAGTCCCTTCACGCAGACTGTACTCGCTGACCGTAAGTGTTTCGCAGTCAAATGCGCGCATGGTTTCAAGAACAATTGCCGTGCCGACAATGATTAAATCTTCACGTCCCGGTTCAAGGGGTTTCAATGCTAATCGTTCACTGAGAGATTTGCTTTTAAGGTCCGCAAGAATTGATTCTGCATCTTTTCGAGAAAATATTGAAGCGTGAATTTTTTCTGGATCGTAGGGATAGATATTATTTTTTAATGCCGCAAGTGTTGTTACTGTTCCTGCTGTTCCAATCAGAAGTTCAGGGGGAAACGTAGATAATTTATTTTTCACTGCTTGCAGTTCGTTTTGCAGGTGGTTTTGCAGGTTAAGATATTCTTTCTCATCGGTCGGGTGTCGGCTGATGAATTTTTCAGTCAGCCTCACTACTCCCAGAGAGGTGCTGCAAAAATCAGATATTTCTTTTCCTTCAGAAAGAATGAACTCGGTGCTGCCACCGCCGATATCCAAAGTGATGACCTTGCGATTGTTGTGGGGTATCTTCCAAAACACTCCTTCCAGAGTGAGTCGGGCTTCTTCTTCCCATGGGATGATTTTGATATCAATACCCGTTTCTTTTTTCGCCTGATGAACAAATTCCTGCCCATTGGAAGCTTCGCGAACGGCGCTGGTTGCAACTGCAAATAAAGGAGGGTCGCCATTCTCCAGGCAGATTTGGCGAAACCCAGAAAGCACTTGAAGCGTTTCTTCCATTCTGATTTTTGCGAGCTTGCCTTGAGTGTCCATGCCTTCGCCCAAGCGAGTGATGTTTCTTCTGGAAACGAGCAACTTGAACTCTGCATTGCCCGTGGACTCAAGAATAAGAAGACGGACGGTGTTGGAGCCGATATCAATGGATGCGATTTTTTTCATGGAATGAGGGTCTATAGTAAAAGGCTTGACGATTACCTTGCCTGTGGCGACTTGCCACTATATGGGAAAGGCTTTTTCGCTATCCATGGTGAGAAGCAGATAGAATCCTAAAACGGTAAAAAGCAGGTTGGGACCCCACGCCGCCAATATCGGATCAAATGTTCCACCGCGTCCCAACGAAATACTCATCGCATAAATAAACGAAAACACAAATCCCATCGCAAGGTTGATGCCGACACAAAACAAAAGACCTCCGTGCCTGCTGGACCGAATAGATAAAGGAATTGCCAGTAAGGCCATAACGACACTGATGAAAGGATAAGAAATGTTTCGATGCAACTCAATCCATTTTAGGGAGGTGTCTTTCCCTTCCAGGGCCTGAGCTTTTATTATTTGGTACAATCCGCTAAGGCTCATCTCTTCGGGTCGTTTGTGAGCCTTGGATAAATTTTTCGGGGTTTCAGGCGTAGGGAAAGTTTTTTTTTCAAAATATTCTGTTGAATGTATTCCGGCTTTACTGAATTTGCGTATATAGCCATCAATAAATTCCCACTTATTGATAGACCAGACTGCTTCTCGAGCATCAATCCGCTGTGTGATAGCATTGTCTTTCCCGGATTTTAAAATAATAACTCTTTCTAATTTTGATTTGTAGGGATCAAAATAATCGACACTCCAGATATCGCCGTTGGTCGATCTGAACCAGAGGTTTTCAGTGGGGATTTTTCCATAAGAAGCGCGCGCCTGTATTTTACCCAGAAAAATATAATTCATTTTCTGATTGGTAATGGGAGATAAAAATTCACTGCTGGCAAGAATTGTCAAAGCAACAACCAGGGAGGCACCGATAATGGGAAGGGTGATACCGGTAATGCTTATTCCGCAGGCTTTCATTGCTGTGAATTCATTGTTTTTCGCAAGTGAGGCGAGGGTGATAACGGTTGCAAGAAGAACTCCCTGAGGGGCCATATAAAAAGCAATGAAAGGGATTTTGAAAATATAATATGAAACGAGATCAATCATAGGCGCATCTTTTGCCAAAAACTCGTCGATGCGTTCAAAAAAATCCACGATCAAAAAAATCCCAATTAAACCACTGGCGGTCAATAAATATGTTTTCACAAATTGTGCCAGCACATACCGCTTTAACAATGTCATAAGTTTGCTGTTTTTATTGTTGGAAATTCAATTGGCGTTTAACGTTGGTATTGCAGAATTCAAAGCCGGGCTTAAAAATTCCAGATCGCAACGGTTGCCTAGAGTTTGTCTTATATAATCCAAGGTCGGTTCAATGTATTGTAGGTAGCGGTCATTGCCTAAAACTTTATGCTGGCAGGCAAAAGTGCCAATCGCTTTTAAATTTCTCTGCAAAGACATCCAGTCGAAAATTTTATAAAAGGGTTCCCGTATAATTTCCCTGCCATTTTTTTCCATGCGTTCGATATAATATTCCAGCAATTCACTTCTTACGGACTCATTCAAGACAACATAGGAATCTTTTAAAAGGGAAACCAAGTCATACTGGCACGGACCCATTCTGGCATCTTGAAAGTCGATCACCTTCAGCTTACCATTATGTACCATTATATTTCTTGAATGGTAATCTCGATGCGTGAAAACCCGATTCTCTTGCGACAAGGCATTGCAAAGTGTGCGTAATGCTTCCTGGACTTTATTCTTTTCGTCCTTGTCCAAAGTGTTCATCAACATCCCTTGCACATAGTGTTCCAGCATGAAATCCATTTCCCACATCAGCTTTTCTTCATCGAAAAATAATGAGTGGGCAGGGGAGTCGGGTGTAATAGTGTCGGTTGCGCGAATATGAAAGGCCACGATAATATCGATGGCTTCTTGATACCAGAACACGGTCTTTTCGGGTTCCTCAGTAATCTGATCCGCCAAATGGGTGTCGCCGCAATCCATCAGAAATAGCAATCCATATTTTGCATCGAAATGAAAGATGTCGGGTACGGGTATATCCAGATTCTTGAGAAACTTCTGCATGCAGTTGAAGTCGGGTTCGGTTTCCAATTTAGCTAATTGCATTATGATGACGGAGCGTGGCATTTCAGGTGAAGAATTTAACACATATTTGGCCCTGTAATAATTTCTGTCTGAGGCATCACCTTTAAGGAGCGTGCATTCTATTTGCGAAACCGGTTCTCTGGTGAAAAGTTCAAGCCATGATATCAGATAGTTTTTATCAAACCGGGCAAGTTTAATTTCCATATTTCCCATGTGTATAAAAAAATCTATTTCAATTATTAAACATCTAATGTAGCATTCTCTTTTTTTATTAAATCCAAGCGGAGATTTTCATATGCCGAAACCAAGTTATCATATTTTAGTTTGTACAAACAGCCGTCCACCAGGGCACCCACGCGGGTCTTGTAATGAGAGCGGTTCCAATGCGATTTTTGAAAAACTGTCGATGGCAATCGAGCAAAAAGGTTTGTTTGGAAAAGCAACAGTGACCAGCACCGGATGTCTGGGGCCTTGTGGTGTTGGCCCGGTTGTTATCGTTTATCCAGAAGGAGTCTGGTACCAAAAAGTGCAACCCGAAGATATTGAAGAGATTCTCGACCAGCATGTCGGTCAGGGTAAAAAAATCGACCGCCTCGAAATCCCAGACGAACTCTGGGGCTAGGCGGCCAGAGGCAATGGGTTTGTACCCATAAAGCAAACAAGCATGGTTAAACTTTTTTAATAAGATTGCCAACGTTTCCACCCCTATTAAGGGGGGTGGCGAACTGGCATCTAAGGATTAGCTATTGCTATTTACCTCCCACGAAGCGGGTGGGCGAAGACCCAGGTCTTCGATCATGCTAATATCTCTTTTTGGGTCCTGACCTTTTGTGGTCAGGTAATTGCCGCCAAGAATTCCATTAGCCCCTGCCGAAAACAATTTTTCTTGCTTATCCGTCAGCACCTCTTCCCTGCCGCCACAAACAAACAGGTCTATCTTTGGTAATACCAATCGTAGTAAGGCAATGGTTTTAAGTGCATCGTAATATTCAATTGTTTCGAGATGGTCCATCCCGGTTCCTTCAATGGGTTTGAGAAAATTGATGGGGAGAGATTGTGTGCCGAGATCGCGAATGGAGAATGCGAGTTCCACCCTTTGCGTGAAGGACTCTCCCATCCCAAAAATTCCTCCGACGCAAACGTCGAGTCCAGCCTCTTGGGCGTTTTGCACTGCTTTGACTTCATCCTCATAAGTATGAGTGGTTACAATTTTTTCAAAATGGCTGGCGGCGGTTTCGAGGTTGTGGTGGCATCGATCCAGTCCTGCTGCTTTCAGTTCTTTTAAATGATCCAGTTCCATCAACCCTAATGAACAACAGGTTTCAAGGTTGGTTTCAGCTTTAATCCGGCGCACCGCTTCCTTCACTCGATCCAGTTCCTCCCGGTCATTCATTTTAGTTCCAGATGCTACAATGGAAAATTCATTAGCACCAAAAGCTTCTGCTTCTTTAGCGGCGGTGACCATCTCTTCAACGCTCATCAATTCGAATTCAGGAGCATCGGTTTTAAACGAACTCGATTGCCCGCAAAAGGAACAGTCTTCAACACAACGCCCAGACTTGGCGTTGACAATGGAGCAAATTTTGACATTTTCACCCTTGAATTTGTCTCGAATACGATCGGTTCCAACAAAAAGATAATCCAGTTCCTCGTGGGAAAAGGATTCCAGTTGCAACGCCTGCTCGTTAGAAATGGATTGACCATTAAGAGCTGTTTCGACCATGCCATCTATCAATTCTTTTCGCATGTCAGTTAAGTTTCTCCCTACTGTAAAAGTGATAATCTTATCATAGAGTTTCTTTATTCATAACTCAATAGTTTCACCAATTCTTCTGGAGTTTGCACAGGTGGCAGGCAGGTGCCTTGACGGCAAACGTATGCAGTCGCTTTCCCTTGATGCAATTTTCGGCCCTCCAGCAAAGGAATTATTTTAGCGTTTTCTTCAACTTCATCTTCATATGAAAACGCAAAAACCGAATTCGGGAAAAATCCTTTGCGAAAGAGGGTCAGAAAACTCTGAGTCGCAACATCGTTTTTCTTGCCCACAATGGCAACTTCTTTTAATCCCCCGAGATATAAATGCAATGCCTGTAACATATAGGCAGAGTTGAGTCCGTATTCCATCAACTCATCATAAAAGCTCAAGAAAATGTTTTCTGCTTTTTTGGTTAACTCAGGATCAATTAAATAAGCTGAAAGTTTTAGAAAAGCCAGGGCGGCGTTGCTGTTCCCCGAAGGTTCGACCCCATCGTAGCCACTGATCTGGCGGACTAATAATTCTTCAGCATCGCTCGCGGTTTCATGGAAAGCACCGGTTTCGCTTGAAAATTTTTCAACAACAAGTTGCATCAGCTCTCGTGCTGTTTGGATATAGTGTGAATCGTAAGTGGCTTCATATAAATCCAAGCAAGCCACTGCCGTGGCACTGTGGTCGAACAAATAGCCATCGTAACGGGCTTCTCCTTCCCGGTAACGACGTAGCATTTTCCCGTCGGAAGTTCTAAGTCGATTGAGCAGAAATTGCATGGCCTTAACTGCTTTTTCAATTCGTTCTTGATCTTCCAGTATGCGCCCGGTTTTAGCCATAGCGCTGACCATCAGCGAATTCCATGACGTGAGTATTTTGTCATCAAGCAGAGGACGGATGCGCTTGTTGCGAACTTGCAGCAATTTTTCACGAGCTATTTGCAACTCTTTGTTGAAGTCATCAGGAATCATGCCTGTTTCTTTGGCAACCGTTTCAGAGCCATGTGTTAAATGAAGGATATTTTGTCCTTCAAAATTTCCTTTTTGAGTGACATTGTAAAAAGGAATTGCAACACTGGCTGTTTTTCTTCCAAGAATATTTTCAATCTCTTCCTTGGACCAGACGTAGAACTTGCCCTCCACGCCTTCACTGTCTGCGTCTTCGGCGCTAAAAAAAGCCCCCTCTTCGGAGGTCATATCGCGGTCGATATAATTCAGAAGGTCGTTGGCATAGTCGGCAAATTCCATTTTCTCAGTGACTTGATAGGCTTCGATCAAGGCAGTTGTGAACAAGGCATTGTCGTACAACATTTTTTCAAAATGCGGTACCAGCCAGCGGTAATCGGTGCTGTAGCGTGAAAGTCCGCCACCGATCTGATCATAAATCCCACCGAATTTCATCGCCTTGAGAGTATTTTCAGTCATCACCAGACTATTGGCATTGCCGGTTCGGTGGTGATGTCTTAATAAAAGAGAAAGTCCCATAGATGGCGGGAATTTGTTTTGCGATTGAAATTGAAATCCGTGATTCAGTTTGTCGTAATGATTTTCAAAAAGCTCCAACGCTTTGTCTTCCCCGTCAAAGCTCAAATCATTGAGGTCGGCAGTTATTTTCTCTCGCGTGGAAGATTGTCGGATGTAATCGACCAGAGCCTTGGTTTGCTTGGTAACTTTGTCCTGCTCATTTTTCCAAGTGTTTATCAGGAACTGCAATACATCGAGAAACGAAGGAATATTATGGCGTTTTTCTGGAGGGAAATAAGTCCCGCCATAAAAGGGAATGCCATCCGGCGTTAAAAAAACATTGAGAGGCCAGCCTCCCTGTTGCCCCAATGCTTGCACAGCTTGCATATAGATGCTATCGACATCTGGGCGCTCTTCGCGGTCTACCTTGATGCAGACAAAACTTTCGTTCAAGACTGCGGCAAGAACCGCATCTTCAAAAGATTCGCGTTCCATCACATGGCACCAATGGCAAGTGGCATAGCCAATGCTGATGAGTACGGGTATATTTTTTTCTTTTGCAATTTGGAACGGTTTGTCACCCCAAGGATGCCAGTTGACGGGATTGTGTGCGTGCTGCAACAGGTAGGGGCTTTTTTCTTTTATGAGTTCGTTGGTATATGCGTGTTCTGTCATTAAATATTATTATGAGAAAGAGGTTTTTTCCTTATGATTTTACATCAAGGATTGCATTGAAGCATATCAGAAATTTCAACATGAGTTTTTCGAGGTGATATAATACTATTTGGAAATAACCTTTTTTAGTGAAGAGTTAGAGTATGGAATCGCAAAAATTTTCGGAGTTAGGTGAAAGAGAACGGGAGAGATATAACGAGGGGCTTGAAAGAGAAGGGTATAGTAACTTCTTCAATCACTGTCGATATTTTTACATCCGCAGGAGATACAGTCTGATTAAGGAGATGATGCAATGCGCCCAAGGTAAAAAGGTCCTTGAGATAGGTTCCACGGCGTGGCAGGGATGGCTTGAAAATAATTCGATTTTCCCCTCCTCCTTAACTTGTATTAATATTTCCGAAGCCGAACTCCAAGCCGGGATAGACTCTGCGGTGAGTAGCAAAAATAACCCGGATTTTATTCTTATGGATGCGCATGACTTGCAGTTTGAAGATGGAACGTTTGACTTTGTTTTTGGGGATGCAATTTTGCATCACTTGAATATGGCTCCAGCTTTGGACGAAATTTTTCGCGTATTAAAGCCCAATGGGAAAATATTATTTGTGGAGCCTTTGGATATGAACCCTGTTGGGAAACTTGTGAGATTTTTTACAAAAAAGGCGAGAACCGCTGACGAGCAACCCCTGAAGACCCGTGATATTGTTGAAATTGAAAAACGTTTTGAAACCCGGATTTTTTATGAAGAATTTCTGTCGGTTCCTTGTGGAGTTTTATCACGGATGATTTTTAAGAACCCGTCCAATAGTTTGATGCGCTTTGCGTTTCGTGCTGACCGGTTCCTGGATCGTAATTTTGTGTGGCTAAGGCACTGGTTTCGCCATGCTTTGATTTCTGGAACACGTAGATAAATTCATCTTAATCGACCCGCAATTAACCAAGATTATGTCAGCATTTTCATCACCCCCTGATTCCATGGCCTTCCGATCTGAAAATCTGGATAAAGTTATATCGTTCAGCTTGATGAGCTTTGTCTGCTTCTCTTTTTTTTCCATCAGCTTGACACAGATTTCTTGCGGAGTTGGTGGGTTGGCATGGATGGCAAAATGTTATTTAACTCGATCATGGGGAAAGCAGGTCTTTCCTCTAAAAATCCCATTTTTACTTTTTGTTCTGGCCTGTCTTGTGGCGGTTGTCGGAGCTGTGGATTTTTCAGGAAGCTATAAGTCGCTCAAACGACTGCTGGAAATTCTGATATTTTTTTGGGCCGTCAATTGCATTGAAAGTGAAGAGCAAAGAGAGAAGCTTTCTTTACTGTTAATTGCTTCCGCTACTCTTTCTACTCTGACGGGTTTTTACACCGCATGGGAAAACGGTATCACCATTACGGCGAGGGCGGAAGGCACTATGAGTGTCTATATGACCTATGCGGGTCTTTTGATGCTAGCTCTTCTGGTTGCGTCTGGAAAACTGATTTTTGCTCCAAAAGAAAACAAATGGCTCTATCCTGCGATTATTTTGATGGTGGTGTGTCTTTTGTTGACTTTTACAAGGCAAGCCTGGCTGGGGGTTTTGGCAGGTCTTTTTTTTCTGATTTGGTTTCGGAAAAAGAGTTTGCTCTGGTTTATGCCGGTTGTATTAGGAATTGTTTTATTGATTTCGCCAGCCGATATCAGGCAAAGAATAGATTCTCTGATAAATTTTAATGACGCTAATCTTCAAATCCGTTTGGCTCTTTGGCAAGGAGGTGGGTTGGTTTTCAAAGATCATCCTTTGACGGGTTGTGGATTTAAATGTATTGATGCCGTGAATCAAGATTACCCCGACCCCACAGGTTACATTAAAAAACTGCGCGGACTGCATAATAACTTTATTCAACTAGCTGTTGATACGGGCTTGTTTGGTTTGGCTTCCTGGATTTCCATCTGGGTGATTTATTTTATGACATTGTATCGGCTTGCCATACCAGACAATTTTGCCTGTAGAAGGGACACCATGGCGAGCGCCGCCGCTGTTGTCGGATTTTTGGTTGCGGGATTATTTGAAACCAATTTTTACGATGCCGAGGTAAGTATGGTGCTTTATTTTATCATGGCACTTCCTCTAACGAGGGACGCAACCCGCAATAACTCTATAAGCTAATAAACTCTGTCTCGTCTCAACGGGTTTATTGCTCAGTAAGTCCAGCGTTGCACTGATTATGTCTGGCCCGGAGGCCAGTGGGAGAAAAAATCCGGGAACGATTTTTCCACGCATTTTGGATTTTTTATTTTCACCCCCGGTATTTTTAGTCCCGCCACGGCAAAACTCATTGCCATACGATGGTCGTTGTAAGTTTCGATTTCGGCTCCCTGATACTCGCGGGGCTTTACAATAAGGAAGTCCTCTCCAGCTTCAACTTCTGCACCTAGCCTGCCCAACTCGTTTGCCAAAGCTTCGATGCGGTTGGTTTCTTTTATTCTAAGATTGCCGATGCCCTCTATCACCGTTTCGCCTTTCGCAAACAAAGCAATCACGGCAAGGGTTTGCACGGCATCCGGCATATTATTCATATTGATGGTGATTCCCTTCAAAGAGTTTCCTATAAGTTGCAGTGAATCGGCAGTTTTTTTAACCTCGCATCCCATCTTTTCCAGTACAGCAGGAAACTGCGCATCGCCTTGAACGCTGTCTGGATTTACTCCTGAAAGAGTGATATCGCCCCCCGTAACTGCAGCGGCGGCAAGGAAATAAGAGGCACTCGACCAATCGCCTTCGACCTTATAGGTTTGCGGTTTATACACCTGACCTGCTTGAACGCTAAATTTCTGGTAGTTGTCATTTTCCGCAGTAACGCCGAAGGTTTGCATGATATCTAAAGTGATATCTGCATAAGGCTTTGAGGTCAGGTCTCCTTCAATAAGAATACTCGTATCGTTATTAAAGTAAGGTGCCGACAAAAGCAGTGAAGTGAGATATTGGCTGCTCTTGTTTCCGAACAAGGTAACCTCTCCGCCAGGAACCCCTTCACCTTCTATGTCAATAGGGGGACATCCGTTGTGGTATACGGGAATGGCTTTGACCCCCATTTGTCCCAGACACTCAAGCAGGTCGGCAAGCGGTCGTTCCCGCATGCGTTCATCTCCATCCAAGTGGACCTTGCCCTTCACTAAAGCTGCAAAAGTGGTGAGGAATCGCATAGCTGTTCCGGCATTGCCAACAAAAATATCCTCCTCTGGGGTTATCAGCTTTCCTGCTTTTCCTGAAACGATGAAGGCGTTGGACTCTTCCTCTAAAACCTTAATGCCGAATCCTTTCAAAGCTCGGATCATGAATTTGGTGTCATCGCTCACCAGAGGTTTTTCGAGGCGACTGACACCCTCTGCCAAAGCAGCGATCAATAAAGCACGATTGGTATAGCTCTTTGAGCCGGGTACCGCCACTGTGCCACTAACTTTTTCTACAGGCTGGATTTCTATCACGATATTATTTGTTTGAGATTCAAATCTGGAAATATACCACACCCTCTAACAAGGGAGAAAATATTAGCACCCACTAGCGTGGGTGGCAATGATTTGCTTGTTGGGGTTGGTTGTAGCTCTATGCCGCTAACCCACTAGCGTGGGGGTCAATATTAGCTAACCTACCGTTAAATCCTTGACGGAGACCTACTTATTTATAGGCATGGACATTTTGCCATCGGTAGCTTGTCAGTCGACTATTACCTGTGGCGATAGGCCGTCAGGTTGTTAAGATTTTGGTATTCTGCTATGATCCAATTTCTGGCGTATTTCATAAGAACATTTTATTTATATGTGTTTAAGAGCACTTTCTGAAAAATATTATGGGCGATGATAAGAAAGAAAGCTTATGGTATAAATTATGGAGTCACCGCTCGCTGAAAGAAAAACAACGCCTGCGGTCATTTGTCCCTTATATTCTTTATGGTATCGCTGTTTTTTACGGCATTATTTATTTGTCCATTCTCAACACGATCAATCGGGAACGAGTAGGCACCACTGTTAAGACTTGGTTCGGCGGTGACACAGACGAAATCATTAAAGCCAGAGCGCGTGAAGAAAAAGAAATAAAGGAGAGCTTCAAAGCCATGCGAAAACGCGTCTCCGGTAGCCGCTAACCCACTGCGTGGGAGGCAATTATAGGCATTTGCAAGCGACTGGGAATCGGGAACGCTAACCCACTGCGTGGGAGGCAATGGTGGGGGCCTGCACCTCAAAGAAAATTGGAAAACCGCCAACCCACTAGCGTGGGAGGCGATGAGTGCGGTCGACAGTGACGAGTCGGTTGTGGTTCGCTGACCCACTAGCGTGGGAGGCAATGAGTCAGGGCGTTAAAAAACGGGACCAATGAGTTTCTGAAATTCGTTTTTTGGAATAATTCCTAAAACTTTAAAATCAAAAAATCAAAATGAAACGATTATTATTTATATCAAACGGGTTGTATTTATTTTCTCTCAGCCTTTGGGTGGCAGGCATGTTTCTGCTCGGTATTCTTGTCGAGATCATGGTGAGAATAAACCTGAAAGATCAGAAGCTCGCGGCCAGCACAATAATGAATAAAATCATGGATGTTTTTAACATCAATATCATTTATACCTGCATAGCGGTCATGGTGCTTGTCGAGGTTATCAAGTTCCTCGCCACAAAATACGCGGACTATGAGCCACAGGTAGTGACCAAACGTCGCTATACGCGAGAGGTTTTCCTCGCAGTTATGATAGTCCTTGCTATTTATGTTGGCAGTGTATTGCGACCGGAAATGCATGCAATGGATAAACTTAAGAAGGCTAACCCCGCAGATCAGAAATTGCAGATTCAGTTTGACCGCTATCATAGTCAATTAACATGGTTGTATACCATCAACATGGTTCTGGGCCTGTCGTTGTTTTATATTCACGGTAAAGAAATGACCCGCTTCTCGATACAGCGAACAGAGAGCCGATAATTCCCCAGTCCCCATTTAAGCCCTTGTTTATTTCCACATCACTCAATCGAAACTTTTTCATACTTTTATTCTTGTTGTTAAACAGTGGGATTTTTTTATCCACAGCCTTCTCTGAAACGAACGATCCCGAAGGCGTTAATTCAGATGCAGAGCAGTTTTCAAACATGGCATGGGTCAAAGGAGGAACATTTGTTCGCGGGTCCAACTTTAAAGAGAATCAGGACACATTAAAATTATGCCGCAAATATGACAGGGACTGTCAACTGTGGTGGTTTTCCGATGAATTTCCCTTGAAGCTGGTTTCGTTAAAAAGTTACTGGATAGATATTTATGAGGTCACAAATAAACAATATCTCGAATTTGTAAAAGCCACCGGTCACCGCCCCGCTTTGGACGATACTTGCACGACCGATTCTTGCTGGGAGGGGAATTTGTGGAAAGGCAATTCGTTTTCCATGCTGATACGCAATCAACCCGTCACCCAAGTGGACTGGTATGATGCGGTTGCGTATTGCAAGTGGAAAGACAAACGCTTGCCTTCAGAAGCGGAGTGGGAAAAAGCCGCACGCGGCCCAAGCGGGAACATTTATCCCTGGGGGAAGGGATCTCCTAAAGGACGCGCTACCTACAACAAGAAATGGAAAGGCATTGCAACGATGACCCGTGTTGGCAGCTATCCTAGAGGTGTTTCTATTTATGGATTGCACGATACGGCCGGCAATGTTTGGGAATGGGTGGACGACTGGTATATGCGTACCTATTACAGTGTCGGCACAAAGAAATTTCCTAAAGGCCCTGCGAATGGGAAATTCAAAGTTCTTCGTGGTGGTTCCTGGATCAACTTTCCCGATTCGCTCCGCAGCGCCTTTCGTAGATGGAGCCTGCCGGATGTGCGCTTCAATGACACAGGTTTTCGTTGCGCCAAAGACTCAAAACAATTTATTGAATAGAAAAACTAATGACAGACAAACCAAAACGCTCTGATGAACTGACCGACCAAGAGAGAGAGTTGTTAAAACCCTATCTTTCTGATGTCGATGCGAACGTATTCACGCTTGAAAATTTGAATCCAGAAGTGATTGGTGGTGCACTGGCTCGTTACAGTCGCGCTCCAACGGGATTCAAAGAAACCATCGTGCGCGAGTTTTTGAATACCGATGGAACGCCCAATGATGTTAAAGGCTCGCAGATGGTTGACCGGGTGGTCAATAAGTATGGCGATGAATCGGTGGCGGAACTGGCAGTGGCCCCTTTATGTATTGAAGAAATTTCCAACCTGATGACCAAGGTTATAGAAGATTGTCGCATTGGCGGTTCCCCTATTGAAGAGTCTACCCGCTATGTTCTTTACGATGTGAAAAAGAATGGCCGCTGGAGATACATCTGCCCAGATAATATTCGTGAGTCTGAGCTGGGTGAAAAATTTACCAGCAACATGGATTTCCTTTTTGAAACGTATGCAGAAATGGTTGAACCTATGCAAAACCTGTTTCGCAAGCGTTTGACAAAAGAGGCGTTTGAGATTGAAGTGGAACGCGATGGAAAAATTCTAAAAGCCGGATTGTCAAAGTTGCAAGACGATAATGAAATCAAAGCGCATCGAATTGCCTATAACTTCACCATCCGTAGCGCGACATGCGATATTATCCGTTGCATTCTTCCTGCCTGCACCCAGGCAAATGTCGGATTAGTAGGTAACGGCAGATTTTATTCAGGCCTGATAAGCAAATTGATGACGAACGATTTATCCGAAGCCCACCAGCTTGCCGAGGCGATTCGAAAAGCACTGAACACACAAATTCCTACTTTTATCAAACGTGCTGACAAAAATATCTACAATGCAGAAAACCATCGGGCCATGCGTGGGCTTTGCAAAGAAATCTTTGATTCGTTACCCATAGAAACTACGGCAGAAGTGGTTTTGTTGGAAGATGAGGCGGAAAGTCAGCATATCAATTTACTAGCTAATATGGTTTTTCCTTATGTGCAGCACTCCACTCAGCAGATAAGAAGTGTGATCCAGCAATTACCTGATGAAAAGAAAAAACAAATTTTTTCTGCTTATATTGGTATGCGAAAAAGTAAACGCGACAGGCCAGGTCGAGCTTTGGAATACGGTTATCCTATCCAGTTCGATATTCTCGCTGGGTTCGCCGAGTACCGCGATTTGCAACGCCACCGAATGCTCACTCAGCAAAGGCAGAACCTGGGAATTGAGTTAGGATACTCCCTGCCAGAAGAAATAGCAGAAGTAGGCATGACAGAAAAAGTTCAGGAATGTTTTGAGCGAACTGAATCGCTGCACTGCGACTTAAAACGCGGGGGGTTTCAGCACGAGGCACAATACGCAACATTATTCAATCATTTCATCCGTTGGAATATGGGAATGAATTTGCGCGAGCTGGGTCACTTTGCCGAACTGCGAACCCAAAAAGCCGGACACCCGAAATACCGGCGTATCACGCAAATGATGGCACGACTTTATCTCGACCGTCACCCCGAAATGGAACCGGTTCTTAATTTTGTGGATTATAACGACTACGATGGTGGCATCACCCGCACCGACCAGGAAGCCCGCACCGCCCGCAAAAGCCTGGCCAAAGGCATCTTCGATGACAGCGACTAGCCATCGCTGGCAATAGGTCTATTTTTTCTATGGCGAAACAATAATGTTGTGCTTCTAGAGTTGTTGAAAAGCACCGTCAAACCTTTAACTTCAGGTTCACTAATATCGCCTGCCTCGCAAGAGGCTATTTTTTCTTCGATTTTTCGCCATCAACCTGACTGAGTTTGCGCTTGACGGTTTTCTGTTTGTCCTTGTCAAAGTCCACTTTCAGATAAACGCTGTTGGCAAACAGTTTGTCAACGACAGCTTCTTTTTTCTTTCCTGCGAAATCAAATTTAATCTTATCTCCAACTTCCATATGATCTTCCTTCTTCAATGTTGGGGAATAATGCTATTTAATAAATCAAGGTGATTCTATAAAATTTGTTCAGTAAAAACAAGGGGGGAAATGGACATAGTTGTGAAAGGGGTTATGAAGCACCCTCACCCCAGCCCTCTCCCCTCAAGGGAGAGGGGGTTATTAGGAGGTGGATATTTAATAATTCCTCTCCTGGAGGGAGAGGAATAAGGTGAGGGGGATTAAATGATCCCCCCTGATAAGGGGGCTGGGGGGTTGCCTTTTTTAGCACCTCCGGGGGACCGCGATGCTTCACCCTTCGATAAACTCAGGGTGACGGCTCAGCATGACCGTGCTAGGGGGTTGGTGTTCAGGATGAGGGGAAAATAATAATGTTTTCCACTGCGGACAGTTCCCAGCTTTTTGGAATTTTTATCCAGGTTATGAGAGTTTCTAATGTAAAAATCACCCCGCCCCTCTTTAAGAAAGAGAGGGTTAAAATCCCTTCTCCCCTACGAGGGAGAAGGTTAGGATGAGGGGGAAGTAATAATTTTTGGTTTGTGACGAGTTAAAGTCATGAGAAATGATTTGAATTTCAGTTATGACAAAGAAGAAATGTCCCAAAAAATCGAAAGTGATTTTATGTTCAACCACAGTTGGACACCGATAAACACAGATAGTTGTGAAAGGCTATTCTATTGCTCAAAACTTCTATGCCTTGTACAATCTGAAAAATTATTTCAACGCTTTCCTAAAGAATTTAATTGTGAAACCTTCCTCCGAAAAACCTTATGCAGAGGTAGCATTCAATCTGCCGATAAAAGAGGTTTTTACCTATAAAATTCCGCCTGAGTTTTCCGGAAAAGTTCAGGTGGGTATGCGTGTGTTCGTTCCTTTTGGACGACGCAGAATCACCGGTTATGTCGTGGCTCTCACAGCGAAGTGGGACAAGGATATCAAGCTGAAATCCATTAGCGATTTGCCGGATACGAAACCGGTGGTCGGCGAAGAAATTTTATCTCTGACAAAATGGCTGAGTGGTTATTACCAATGTGCCTGGGGGGAAGCGATTCGCGCCGCCCTCCCTGCCGGATTCGATGATGAAAGCCGTGAAGAGTTTTCCCTTACAGAAATGGGGGCCGACGCTCTACTGAAGGGTTCTCTTTCCAAACCCGCCAGCCTTCTTTTACGTTTTATCGGCGAACACCCCAAAGCCACTTCAAAACAATGCCAGAAAGGACTGGGCAAGAAATTCAGCACCCATTCTCTGGCGCATTTAAAACAGGACGGATTGCTCACTTCCACTGAATCCATTCATAAAAGCACTGTCGGTTATCAGTTTCTTAAAACCGCGCGCTTGAAATCAGACTTGCCCAAGTCCGAGCAAATAGAACAACTGCTCAAACGCAGTCCTAAACAGAAACAGGCCTATGACCTTTTAATAAAGGGAGAGATGGGCACTGTAGATTTAGAAAAACAGGTCAAGGGAAGTGCTACCGCCCTTAGAAGTTTAAAAGAAAAAGGACTCGTAGAAACCTTTTCAAAGAAAGTCGAAAGAACATCGCATGTAGATACATCAAATCAACCTATCGGACCTTCCCTGAAATTCACGCCGGAACAAAAAAAAGTATTCGTGGAACTTGATGCGGCTATTCGAGAATCGCAGTTTCAGACTTTTCTCTTGCACGGTGTTACGGGGAGTGGAAAAACAGAAATATATATCCGTTGTATTCAACAAGTTCTCGAACAGGGTAAAACCGCAATCATGATGGTCCCAGAAATTTCTCTGACACCGCAGACGGTGGAACGATTTCGGCAACGGTTTGGTGACCGGGTTGCGATACTTCACAGCGGACTGTCGCAGAAAGAACGTTTTATCGAATGGAAAAAAATATATGACAAGCAAGTCTCTATCGCTGTCGGTGCCCGTTCTGCTGTTTTTGCTCCGTTCACAAATTTAGGGATCATTGTCATTGATGAGGAACACGACGGTTCTTATAAACAGGATTCTACACCACGTTATCACGCACGCGATACAGCGGTGATTCGCGCCCGCTCACAAAATGCTATGGTTCTTCTGGGTTCAGCCACCCCTTCTTTGGAGTCGATTCACAACACTCAGCTTGATAAATATAAATATCTCTCTCTCGAAAAGCGGGTGGGAGACCGTATGCTGCCCATTGTCAGTTTGGTCGATATGAGAAGAGAACGAAAAGAGTTTAAAAATTTTTCCATTCTTTCAGGGCAACTCATCGCCGCTATTCGCGACCGGCTGTCAAGGAAGGAACAGATTTTTTTGTTTCTCAATAGGCGTGGCACCGCGCGGTTTGTCTATTGCCCCGACTGTGGGTACGTTGTCGAATGCAATCATTGTAGCGTTACTTTGACCTTTCATGGAAGTGAGGACCGTCTGCTCTGTCATTACTGCAATTTCTCAGCCCGTATGCCGGGGCATTGCGTTGAATGCCAGAGTGAAGTGATTCGCTTTAGCGGATTCGGCACTCAAAAGCTGGAAGAGGAAACAATGAAACTGTTTCCCAAGGCAAAGGTCACCCGTCTTGATCGAGATACAACACAAAGCAAATCCGCGTTTGCCAATATGCATCGCAATATGCACTCAGGCGAGATTGATATTCTCATTGGCACGCAAATGATCACCAAAGGCCACGACTTTCCTAATGTCACACTAGTGGGTGTGGTGGCTGCTGATGTCGCTCTGAATATTCCCGACTTCCGCTCCTGCGAGAGAGCATTCCAGTTGATAACGCAAGTGGCAGGCAGGGCGGGACGTGGCAGAGTGCCGGGGAAAGTTATCATCCAGACTAATAATCCCGATCACTATATGTTTGAGTTCGTTATGGAACACGATGTAAATGCTTTTCACGATAAAGAGCTGAAACTCCGAAAACGATTGAACTACCCACCCTATAAGAGAATGATAGCGTTGGAAGTCGTTTGCGAAAATGAAACCCAGGGTCAGAATGCCATAGGAAAACTTCGGCAATCTCTTTCGCATTTAGTTTCCAGAGAAAAATCGGTGGAATTGATCGGGCCTTCTAAAGCGGCACTTTACCGGATACAAAATAAATTTCGCTGGCACCTGATATTGCGTAGCGAAAATATGAAACAATTACAAAACATTTTGCTAAAATGTCCCGAGTTCAACGAACCTAAGGCCTACGGAAAAATAAAATTGTCCGTAGATGTTGATCCCCTAAACCTCCTTTAACCCTTACTCCTAAACTTCTTAAATGAAATTATTCAGACCTGCTTACGATTGGGTCTTGCACTGGGCGGCGACCCCTTATGCCCTGCCTGCGCTTTGCACCATCGCTTTTGTCGAGTCATCGTTTTTCCCCATCCCTCCTGATATCTTGTTGATCGCCATGACCGTTGCCGTTCCTGCATTGTGGATGCGGTTCTCTCTTTTTTGCTCCATTGCATCGGTGCTCGGTGGAATGTTTGGGTATTTTATCGGCTATCAATTTATGGATATCGTCGGTCAGCGAATTGTGGACTTCTATCATTTACAAGAAACGTTCGATAAAATAGGCGGACTCTACAACGAACACCAAGGCTGGGCCGTAGCTGCGGCTGGGTTCACTCCGCTGCCTTATAAAATATTCACTCTTGCCGCCGGGACGTTTAAAATTGATTTTCCGACTTTTGTTGCGGCTTCAGCGATCAGTCGCTCTGCGCGATTTTTTCTGGTGGGATTCCTAATCTATAAATTTGGGCCACCCATCAAGGCATTGATTGAAAAATATTTCAATTTTTTCAGTATCGTGTTTTTCGTTTTGCTCGTGTTAGGATTTTACCTGTTAAAATTTGTGCTTTAACGAAGGGAGTTCGCATGAATGAGCATTGCGTTGTTTTTATTACTGCGGGGTCCAAAGAAGAGGCTGAAAAATTAAGCCGTGGACTGGTAGAAGAAAAACTAGCCTTCTGCGTCAACACCGTTCCAGGTATCCAGTCTACTTACCATTGGGAAGGAAAGATTCATGTCGATGATGAAATTCTGTTGATCGTTAAAACTCGACAAGACCGCTATGAAGCCTTGGAGCAATGGGTGAAACGCAATCATAGTTATGATGTGCCTGAAATCATTACCTTGCCCATTCAAAAAGGACTTCCTGATTATTTAAAAGCCATCGACGACTGGGTTAGCAGTTAATATGGATATAAAAATTACCCTAACCCCCCTTACAGGGGGGACATTTTTAGATACTCCCCCTGACAAGGGGGACTGAGGGGGTTGCCCTTTGCTTCCTATAAATGAGTCACTCTATGACAAATTACATTCAGAAAAAGGACTGGCAGATTTCTGATAACCTCGCCACCCCCGAGTCTGCTTACTTGAGACGGAGGGAGTTTATCCAGGGTACTGCCTTGACCAGCCTGGCAACGGTCGGGGCATTATATGGATGCGGTCCTTCCATCATCCCAAACACTCTCCCGGAAACTAAGTGGAACGAAACTGAAAAAACTCTTTACCCCGCCAAACGCAATCCAGAATTTGAACTTGATCGACCCTTAACGGATGAAAAAATTTCGGGCACTTATAATAATTTCTATGAATTCGGATCAGACAAAATCGATCCCGTCCATTATGCACAAAAACTAAATACACGACCATGGACAGTGGAAGTGGGGGGACTCGTCAGCAAACCGAAAACTTTCGATATTGATGATCTGCTAAAGATCATGCCGATAGAAGAAAGGCTGTATCGCCTTCGCTGCGTTGAAGCCTGGGCGATGGCCGTTCCGTGGACGGGGTTCCCATTTAAAGAGCTATTAAAACTTGTTGAGCCGAAATCATCCGCCACCTACGTCAAAATGGAAACCTTTTATCAGCCCTTCACCGCACAGGGGCAGCTGGCTTTTTGGGAGCCTTGGGCCTACACCGAAGGGTTGACAATAGAAGAGGCCATGAACGAACTCACGTTCCTGGTCACAGGAATTTACGGACACCCATTATCAAAACAACACGGCGCCCCCCTCCGATTGGCGGTTCCCTGGAAGTATGGATTTAAGAGTATAAAGTCCATCGTCAAAATTGAACTCGTTGATTATCGACCCGCTACATTCTGGACAACTTTGCAGGGATTGGAATATGATTTCACCGCCAATGTTGACCCGCGCATTCCGCATCCGCGCTGGCCGCAAAACCGCGAAAAGATGATCGGAACAGGAGCCATTCGAGCGACCATCCCCTATAACGGCTACGGTAAATACGTTGCCAAAATGTATGCCTAGATAAAAATCCCGAATTCAGTCATAATCGGCAAACACTAATGCAACAAAAATATGAAAAACAATCATCTTACTCACGGACAGAATAAAGCAACCCCCTCCATCCCCCTTATCAGGGGGAAGTTAAATCCCTCCCTGTCAAGGGAGGTTAGGGGGCAAGTGCAGGAGACTCCTCATTCACGGGGGAAATTAAATCCCCCCCTGATAAGGGGGGTTAGGGGGGTTTTAAATATCCTTCAATTTATAAATAAATTTTTCTTACGAGTTTGTTTTGGATTCCTGATTTTATTTGTTCCGCAAATCCTGGAGGCTGCATCTGAGGAAACCTCTGTTGCCCAGACAGAAACTTCGAAAAAAATTTATACGGTCATTGAATTTGAATCGACCTTTATGAATCGCAGGAAAGAAGAAGTTCTGAAAATTTTGGGAGAACCTGACAAAAAAAGCCAGGTACAAGGCAGAGAAGCTTGGAAATACAGTCAGATCGTAAAGGATGTGGGAAAAGTGTGGGACCAGAACGTCATGTTCGATTTCGGTCGTGTGAATTATGTTTGGATAGATAACGGCAAGTAGTCCCTTCATTCCGTGAAACAAAAATATGAAAAACAATCACCTTGCTCCCAGACAGAATAAAGCAACCCCCTCAGTCCCCCTTATCAGGGAGGGTTAGGGGACAAGTACAGGAGACTCCTCATTCACGGGGGAAGTTAAATCCTCCCCCTGTCAAGGGGGGTTAGGGGTCTCTCTACTTTGGAGCCTCATATTGTTGGGAAGTTAAATTCCCTCCTGATAAGGGGGGTTAGGGGGGTTTTAAATATCCTTCATTCAATCGCACCGCCTGTTCCTGCCGCGATGATTAGGATATCGCAATCCCCAGTTCGGTAGCCTAAATATGCACCGATCAATACGCCCAGGCAAATAATCACCATAAAACGTCGACCACCCAACCAGCCGACAAAGCCGCCAATCACCGTCCCTAAGAATCCAGCGATGACCATCAGTAATGGACTGTCCATCACTAATCCGATCAGAATTCCCGTCGTTCCGATCAGCGCCATTCCTAAATAGATTTCTTTTTTATTGGCAGGTTTTGGCATGCTAATCAGAATATTGTATGGATAAAAGGGTATAACTCCTCCCCCCTTATGAGAGGAGACCTTTGCATAAGGGGGATTCCAGTAATTTTTATTAAAAGGTATTTTTGTTGAGAGTGACACCCTATTTTTTGATTCATATTCTTTGACGTGTGTAGTTTTTA
>WASW01074831.1_pt1 | contig 30220 bp, 26 predicted proteins | sample 5698521 | NCBI WGS metagenome assembly WASW01 (sample SAMN11175560, study PRJNA528189) | sponge metagenome | isolation source: marine sponge | host: Leucetta | place: Antarctica: Western Antarctic Peninsula, King George Island | collected 2013-01
CTCCAAGCCGCCCATTGGTATTTTTGGTGGTTCCATGCCTTCATTTCACTGGGTTGGGTTGCCCATCTCCCCTACGCGCCCAAAGTGACTCATATTGTGACAGCCGGAATCAATGTCTTTCTAAAAGACCTCCGTGCCTATGGACGGCTGGATTTCGTTGATGTGGAAGCCGCTTTTGAAAAAGAGATCTCCCTTGGCTATGAAAAAATATCGGATATGAAGTGTTGGGACATCTTGGACTTGATCAGTTGCACCGAGTGTGGCCGCTGTGAAATGAACTGCCCTGCCCACAACTCTGGAAAAAAACTTTCTCCCCGCAGTATCATTTTGGAATTGAGAGCGCAGGTTTACCAAGAAATTCCCTTTTTCGGCAAATCGAAAGCCATGAAAAGTATCATGGAAACCGCCATCACCCCGGAAGAAATTTGGGCCTGTACCTCCTGTATGGCCTGTGTTGAAGCCTGTCCGGTTTATATTGATCCTTTGGATAAAATATTACAATTGAGACGGCATCAGGTGATGGATCAAGACGAATATCCCGGAACCTATAGTGATGTCTTTACGGGGATAGAACGCCGTCAAAATCCTTGGAGTGAACATCCGACCACACGCTTGAATTGGGCCAAAGGGCTGGAGGTGCGGGTCATGTCTGAGGTTGTTGAAGCCGGTGAATCCGTCGATTACTTGTTCTGGATTGGGTGTTCCGCGACCTTTGACGCTCGTAATCAAAAAATTGCTCGTGCGGTCTTGAAAATCCTCAATGCGGCAGGAATTTCCTTTGCGGTGTTGGGGACAGAAGAACAATGCACCGGCGATCCTGCCAGGCGGATTGGGCATGAATACCTCTACCAAATGCAAGCCCAAGCGAATGTTAAAACAATGTCACAGTACGCTTTCAAACGGGTTTTAACGTTATGTCCGCATTGCTTCAATACCATCAATAATGAATACCCTGACTATGGAGGTGATTATGAGGTGGTGCACCATACCGTTTTGATCAAGGAACTCCTCGATCAGGGAAAAATCCAATTCAGCCAGCCGGTCAATCGCACCATCACTTACCATGATTCTTGCTATTTGGGACGGCATAATCGAATTTTTGAACCACCGAGAGAAATTCTCCAACAAATTTCAGGCGTCGAGTTGGTCGAAATGGAACGGAACCGCGAAATGGGCATGTGCTGTGGAGCAGGCGGTGGGATGATGTGGGTCGAAGAAGATCCGGGCAAACGAGTCAATGAGAATCGTGTCATTCAGGCCGAAGCCGCAGTTTCTCAGAAACAGAATGAGCAACCCGCAATCGTTGCGTCTGCCTGCCCCTTCTGTATGACGATGCTGGAAGACGGATTGGCCGCAAAAAAATCGGAGTTAGAAGACAAAGACATTGCCGAATTGGTCTGTGAGGCGATGGGGCTTGCGGAGACTCAGATCAAATAGATTAAGCACTTGGTTTTGCGTGCTGGGCGCAACTTTTTGTTCAAGCGCCAAATAAGTCAAATATTTTTCAACTTTTTGTTCGGTGGACTCTAACAGTGACTCCCTATTTTTTAATTGATGAAATTTAATAAACCGACTCACCCAATCGCAATAAGTCTTTTCAGTTGCATAGGCATAACCTTGCCTGCGTAACACCTCCCGCATCTGCGGTAATAATGTTTTATTTTGTGTTATTTGCATCGTATAAAAAATTTATTATTGACAAGTTTTTATTAAAAGCAAGGCAATAATGCCTTATACTAAAAAGTTAGGCTAGTTTAATAAATCCCCAATTAGATTAGCCTTTATTCTCAATACAAAGGGGAAAAAGGAGAAGAAAATGAATAAAAAAAATTTAGTACAATCATTTTGGTTTTAATTGTACCAATATTTCTTTCAAGTTGCTTATATAGCAAGGGCATTGTTGAATATCGGAAGTTCAACATGTACACTGCGGTTAACGCTGGAAATATGAAATACGAAGAGTTGATGCCAATTACTGAATCGGTGAGTGGTTTTGTTTGGGATAGTTGTGATAAGGTTGCATCTGATGTAGCAGGAGTAATGTTTGACAGGGCAAAGGCAGTGGGTGGAAATGCATTAATGAATGTTACATGGTTTGCTGAAAATGGACCTGTTACAACACCAACATGCAAAACTGGATATGGTTGGTTCGCACTATATATAATAGGCGGTCTAGGCCCATGGGTAAAAAGTGCATCAGCTGAAGCAAGTATTATAAAGATCAATGAAACAGAATTGAAAGATACGAGCTTTCTTCAAAATAAAAGGCTTATTCCTCTCTTTAGCAAGTCAGACTTTTTTTATAGATTACAGAACCTGTAAAAGCTACGAATAGCCTAATAAAAGGATACACCGGACAGCACACGCCCTCGGTTGGCTCTTTTCTCAAAGCTTCGGGCAAAACATTTTCGTTAATCGACCATCAGGGCAGCTGCCGGTGGTCCAGGTGTTATATTTTAAAATAAGCCATAGTATGAACAAAAATTATCCACGACGAGTAATGGAAAATATTCTTCCATTGTCAATTGCTGATAGTTTACCTGAGGCGTTCAAAGAATGGTTTTTCACTGAATACACCAAGGATCACGAGCAGCCCATTGAACAGTGTCAACTTTGTAATCAAGAAGATTTGCGTTATCATTTTGAAATCAAAAATAAAATTACCGACCACAGTTTAATGGTTGGTTCCCATTGTATTCTTAAATTTCAAGTTTCGGTATTTGACAATGGATTTGAGTTAACCGGTAGCGGTGCAAGAAAAAAACTAGAAAACTTGAGAAAGAAAATGATGTTAGAGTCCTGTATCAAGGCACTCACTGAGGTCGCTCAAGTAGAAAATAATCAAATTTTAAGAAGTGCGCTTGATTTTTACAATCGCAATAAATACCTAACACCAAAATATGCTTTTGTTGTCTTTTGGCGCCTCAAAGCAAACAATATTGATCATAGTCCATCGTTTTTCAAAATAAATTTGAACAAACACAAATATCAAGATGACCTTGAAAGTATGGAAACAAGTAGGGTCCATACTATTTGGCCTGCATTGACCAGCAGCCAACGACAAAAAGCCGTAGAAATGGGGCATCTACCCCCCAGATAAAATATAACAAGCCGTTCGAACAGACCAAAAAAGTGCGTAGTGCATTGTTTTTATTGAAGATATTAAAAAATAGAAAACCATTTTTGGTCTGTGAGGCGATGGGGCTGGCGGAGAGTCAGATCAAATAGCGCAATATCCAAAGAACCGCCTTGCGCGGAGAATATTTATCCCCTCATCCGATGCTTGATCCGGCATCCTCGTTCAACTTCGCATGGACTTTTTTCATCATCCATTCTTCCACAAAACTTCTAAATGAGGGTTTTTCCAAGATCTTCTCAAAGATTGCCTGATTTTGATCCATCCTTTCAAGCACCTTATTGATAAACATAGTTTCAAAAGGAAATTTAAAGGTATCAATTTTATTGGCTTTTGCCTGAATCTGTAGCGTTTTGTCTTTCATCAGTTCCGCTTCCATCTGTTCAAAAAACAGCTTGTCCGCTTGGTCAAATTCCGTCCCAAAACGCTCATTTAAGACATCAATGATTTCAGATAAAGCCGCTTTTTCTTCTTTTGCTCGCTTAATCCCCGCCTCTGACAAGCCGTCTAGTTCCTCTGCTTCACCGGCGACTAAATCAAGCGCACCTTCTTTAATTTTTTGCAGGCGGTAATACTCCAGGGCGACTTCATCGAAAAACCTCAACCGTTCCGATAAATGACGCTTGGGTAATTTGGTTTGTAGCAATTTGGCGTAAGCGTAGAATTTTTCAAACTCCGCCTCTCGAAAAGGCATGATCTGGGCGAGGAATGAATACAAGTTTGTCCAGGTGCGTAAACTCTTTTTGAATTCGTCTTTTTCTTCTTCGGTTTTAAGCGCATGATAGCGGTCAACCGCCGGGTCAATATACGCATAAAGTTGGGACTGTGCCTGTACCGTCATTTGCGTGGTTGGATTGAAATAGATTTTTGCGAAGGCATTGATTTCTGATGTGAAATAAATCTGCCGTTCGTCGAGCTTTCCTTTCAGGTCATAGAGATGATTCGGTTCGGGTTCTTCATTGACCGAGGTGCTTTCATAATAAGGCTGAAATGCGTCCAAGATCGTTTCCCGCTCATTCACAAAGTCCAGCACAAAGGTATCCGTTTTGCCGGTTTCAGTGCGATTCAAACGGGAAAGCGTTTGCACGGCCCTCACCCCTGAGAGGGGTTTATCGACATAGAGCGTCTGTAATAAAGGCTGATCAAACCCGGTTTGGTATTTATCGGCGACAATCAGAATTTTATACTCATCCTGATTAAAAACCCTCGGTAATTCCTTTTCACTGAATCCTGTCAATTGCGGTTCGGTTACGCCATCAGGAACATCGTCATCGACCACCTTGCCAGAGAAGGCCACCAGGATCTTAATCTCCTGCTCGTATCCCTTTTCTGTAAGCGCACGTTTAAATGCTTCAAAATAACGTTTGGCCTGAAGCCTGCCACTTGTCACCAACATGGCTTTGGCGCGGCCATTGATATTTTTGGCGACAACTTGGCGAAAATGCTCAATCATAATTTCTGTTTTTTGTGCCAGATTATGAGGATGCAATGTGACAAAACGCCCAATTGCCTGAACCGCTTTTTTGTGATTGAGCAGGGGATCATTTTCAATGGCTTTGGAGAGTTTAAAATAAAGCGAATACGTGGTGTAGTTTTGCAAAACATCCAGAATAAACCCTTCCTCAATCGCTTGGCGCATGGAATAGAGATGAAAAGGTTGTGGTTTATCATGGCGGTCTTTATCACCAAAGATCGCCAGCGTTTTATATTTTGGCGTGGCAGTGAAGGCGAAAAAGGATAAATTATTTTGTCGGCCTCGGGCGGCGGCAGAACGTTCTATGCAATCGTTGATGAATTCTTGAGAGTCAACCACTTCGCCATCATCGTCCCCATAAGTCGGATATGGCTCCTCTACCTTGAGAGAATCCGTTGGCTTGATCGGATGATTTGATGAGAGCACCTCCTTCATCTTTTTGCTGGCTTCCCCCCCTTGCGAGCTGTGGGCTTCATCAACAATGACGGCATATTTTCTATCGGGCAGGTCGCCCACTTTATCAATCACATAAGGGAATTTCTGTAAGGTCGTGATAATAATATTGGCGCCACCATCCAAGGCATCTGCCAATTGCTGAGAGTTATTATCGATGCGCTGGACGACCCCGGATTTATGCTCAAATTGATAGATGGTGTTTTGCAATTGGGAATCCAAGACCCGCCGATCCGTGACAACAATCACGCTATCAAAAATCCGTTGATCTTTGGCGTTGTGCAAACCCGACAGACGATAAGCCAGCCAAGCAATCGAGTTACTTTTGCCCGAACCCGCGGAATGCTGTACCAGATAATTAGAACCAGCCCCGTTTGATTGGGCATGATCGGTCATTTTTCGCACCGAATCCAACTGATGAAAGCGGGGAAAAATCATGGTTTCTTTTTTGCGGACGCGTCCTTCAAATTCAAACTCTTCCGTTTGTAAATGAATAAACCGTCCAATGATTTCCAGCCAACTATCCTTAGCTAAAATCTCTTGCCACAAGTAAGCGGTTTGATAGCCTTTGGGGTTCAGAGGATTGCCCTTGCCGTGGTGATTTCCTTGATTGAACGGCAACCAGTGGGTGCTCTTGCCATCAAGACGAGTGGTCATATAGACCTCTTCATCATCCACCGCAAAATGCACTAAGGCTCTTTTCTTAAAGGCAAAGAGCCGTTCGTTAGGATCGCGTGTCGTGGCAAATTGCTTTTTTGCGTGGGTGGTGTTTTGACCGGTAAACTGATTCTTCAGTTCAAGCGTTGCGACGGGCAACCCGTTGAGGGACAAGATCAAATCCACCGAATTTTTGTTTTTCTTGCTGTAATAAACTTGGCGAATCACCTTGAGTCGGTTCTGCTCATACAAAGCCAGCGTATCGGGGTTTAATCCTGATTCTGGTTTGAAAAAGGCCATTTTGAAACGCACGCCATAATCCACAAAACCATTGCGAATCACATCCAGACTACTCCGCAAATCCATCTCTTTGTACAAACGCTGGATCAGACGATCCTCGACATCATTGGTATGGATCGCCGCTAATTTTTGCCATTGTTGGGGTTGGGTTTCTTTTAAAAACCGCAATACTTCTTCTTTAAACAGACCCAGTTCAGGGCTGTAATCGCGGCACTGCCTTCGGTATAACCGCCGGATTCAATGAGCGCTTGCACGATAGCGGTTTCAAACGTGTTTTCTGAGGTGAGGGGGTTCATTTGTTTGGTAGATGATGATTTGAGAGTTGCTTTCTTGCATCATTTTTCTGGCGATCAGTTTGAAATCTTTTCCTGAACACGGGATTGTTCCAGCCCTTTACATGCTAAAGAGGGAATACGACCATCATTCAATTCCACATGTAAATAGTTTTGCTCAAAACGGACTATTTTATATTCAAATCTTTCTATTTTCCCAAAAAACGTCAATTACTTTTCAAAATATTGCATTAAAGCCACAATCAAACCGCTTTGAGCAATTAGAAGAGGAACCAACCACTTGATCAACCCATTCACATTATCTTTTAGCTTGATTTCAAGTTGGCGGATATCTTCTTTTAACTCTGCTTTCATATTCGCTAAGTCTTCTTTTAACCCTGCTTTCGTATTCGCTAAGTCTTCTTTAGTCGCCAGACTTTCTTTATCGGCAATGGCTTTGGACGCTGCCATGGCGTTGGTCTCTGACACGCCAGCTTCTTTAAACGCTTCATACACTTCTGCTATCATGTTACTCATTGGATTCCTTTCATTACTTTACCGAAAACTATACTAGCATTTTCACTCAATCACAATCAAGAAGGCTCTTCCTTCAGGGCAAGCGCATATATAGAGAGAGACAAGATGAGCCGTTTCAAACGTGTTTTCTGAGGTGATTGACTTCATCGCTGATCCATTTTTTTAGCGTTGTTTGGAGGAATGTTCTTGATCGCCCGTTCAAAATCACCGTCTTGTTGATCCGCTTGTTCGATTCTCGTTTGATCAAACTGAGCATACTCCTGTTCAGCAATCTGTTTCGCTAATTTTTTTGAGACTTTGCCGGCATGGGTGAGGATTTCTCGGTCATTCAAACTTAAAAAATCATCGAGCTTTTTTATCCAGTCTTGCATGTTCATCGGGATCCGTTGCTTTGCCTGACCTTCCGCAAAGAGAAGGTATTGCTCCACCAGATTATTCAGGGCGGAAAGCTCTTTTTCATCAAGATAATTTTTGGCAATGCTGACATCCTGCTTGCGCAGTTTTTCACCGCGGAAATTGGTCAGCCCCATATTGGGCAAAGTGGCCTTGGCTCGATCTTTAATAAGCTCTGCCGCCGTTTTTCCCGTAATGGCCCAATGCAATTTGTTTTGCACCGTTTTGAAAAAATTAACGCTGGTTTCCAGTTTGGCATCATAATCAAGGCTGGTCGCGTAAATATCCGTGATTTTTAGATAGAATCGTTTTTCAGACGTGCGAATATCTTGAATACGCCTGAGCAATTCCTCAAAATGATCAAAGGGCACATCGGGATTTTTGAGGCGTTCATCATCCAGCGTAAAGCCTTTAACGATATATTCTTGCAAACGCTTTGTAGCCCAGATACGAAATTTCGTAGCAACCTGGCTTTTAACGCGATAACCGACTGAAATAATGGCATCAAGGTTGTAGAATGTTGTGTTATATTTTTTACCATCAAGTGCAGTTGTAAAGAAATTCTTTACAACTGAACTCTCATCCAACTCGCCTTCGTTAAAGATATTTTTCAAATGTTGCCCGACATTCTGCTTACTGCTTTGAAAAAGCTCCGCCATCTGCTTTTGTGTCAACCAAACCGTTTCATTTTCCAGACGCACATCGAGCTTGGTTTGCCCTGTTTCTGTTTGGTAGATCAGGAGTTGAGAGTTGCTTTCCTGTGTCATGATCCTACCTCCTTTGTTACTTTGATTTTACCTGTCACGACTTCACTAATCAAGGCGGCGCGATATTCTTTTTGCAAAGCAATGATTTTTTGAGTTTTGGCGATTTTGGCGTTGATGTGGCTGGTTTCGGTTTCGATATGTTGCACGATGGCGGTTTGTTCTTCGAGGGGTGGTACAATAATTCTTATGTTTTCAACAACACCCATACCAATATTTGGTTGTGTTCCAAAACTCCAACTCAATTCAACAAATTTTCTGAAATAATCAGATTGTAATGATAAAAATGTATATCTTGGGATCATCTTGAATGGATTTGAACGAATAATACATAACGGTGACCAGATGTTGAAATCAATATCAGTTTCTACAATGGTCGATTTACCTGTCGTAGATCCGGATTTTACAAGAAATACATCGTCTCTTTGTGGTTTACATTTCTTTGAATATTCTTCGTGGGCTTCTTTTGTGATAAACCCTCGTTTTTTATTGAAATCTAGTTTGTTATTTTGAACACTCTCCACTGATAAAAAGGGTATACCATCATCAACAAAATTTGGTGTTTCGTGAGGTCCGTCTGTAATCTTTGTAGAAACCAAATGTTTGATAGAAATCATTTTCCACTCACTCGGAATCTCCCCAAGCCACTCAATCCCGCTCTCTTTTAGTGTGACAGCGGGGTTCAGTCCTTGAGTAACGGCCTGATTGATCAGGGCGGTTTTTTCTTCTTGATAGAGGCGCAACAAGTGCTTTTTTTGGGCAATCAGTTGATCAATTTCAGCAGTCTTGCGATCCAGGTATTTCGCAATGGCGGTTTGTTCGGGTTTGGATACTGGAATAGCGATATCGATGTTCTCTATTTGAGAATTGCTTATATTTTCTTGTGCAGAACCATCGGCAGTCAGCATTATTAACTTATGAACAAAATCACTCGTAATATTAAAAAAGAGTAATTTATTATCAAACCCGACCTTTGCCACTCGCTGATTTATATATGAATATTTTGGCTCCAATTCAACAAATGTAGTCTTGCCGGTCGTAGCACCAGAAAGAGCAATCAGCGTATCATTTTTTTGTAAAACAAACTTTTTTGGTACTGCAAGTTGTTCTGGAATATTTTTGCAACCATCAAAGTCTATTATTGGTTTTATATCGCCAATTCTTATTATAGGAATTCCTGAATCAGTAAACGAATCACTTTTAAATGCAAATCCCCCCTGTAATTTTGATATGTATTTTATTTTCTTAACTTCCCAATGCTGAGGAATTTCTCCAAGCCACTCAACTCGACTGTCCTTATATTGTTCGTAGCGTTCCATCATTCCTCCAACACAAATTTGGCACGCTCATGGCGTAGCATTTGGTGAGTCAACATACACTTGATGCCCAATCCGGTACAAGCATCGGGGATTTTGACACGTTTTTTGGAATTGTGTGAGACTTCCTCGGTGACAATGGTCAAGCCATGCCCAAGTGCGTGACAGACCAAGTAATAATCGGCAACGTTTAAAAAATCGTTGATGGCACCATTCGCATAACTTTGATTGTATACCCACTGGCTGACTTCTCGAAATACTGCCTCGGCTGTATCAAGTTCCAGAAAAAAGCCATCCCCCAGCTTATTTGCCCATTGTGATAACTCATCTTCCTTCGCATTGATTTCATCCTTCACTTTTTCAATGCTAAATACGGTGCCTTTTTGATTTTGCTCAATCAACCAATCCCAAAAGGCAGGGCAAAAATCAAAACCGTAATGCAAACTCTTTGCTTGTATAAAAATATTGGCATCCAGTAGATAGCTCATGAATGCCCTCCAAATTGTCTGTAAATTTCATCAAAAGTCGCTGTTTTTTTAATGCCCAGCATTTTGAAGGCATCTCGAAACAGAGTTTGCCCTTCCAGTGTGTGATTCACCAGGGCTGTGACGAATCGTTTACTCGCTCGAACTCTCAAAGTATGATAAAAATTGCCACCACCATTATTCTTGCGAGTGAGTTCTTTTAATCGTCGCAGTTCTTCGCGATACGTTTCCGACAGGGCTTCTTGACTCATTTTTCCTAAGTCGTAGATGCGACGCAGGATAACCAGCGTGCTGACTTTATAATGTTTTGCCAGCCTTTCCATTTCTTCGCTTAAAGAATTGTCAGCTTGGTAATGTTTTGAAATATCTTCTAATGGCACCAGCAGTTCAGCGGCCACTTGATTACACCAGCGCTCAACCTGTCTCTTGGTATCGGTATCACTGGACTGAGTATCGGATAGGCCGCTTTCTCCCAGCCAAATATGGGCTAGTTCATGAGCGAGGGTAAATATCTGAGCCGCTTTGGTATCACTGCCATTGACAAAAATCAGAGGAGCGATTTCATTCACCAGCGCGAAACCTCTAAATTCTTGAGGATCTAATTTTCGCTGGTTATTGCTGCCTACGACCCCATTGACCATCACTAAAATAAATTGACTTTCAATCTGTTCGGCAAATAGGCGAAATAGCTCTACTAAAGTGCGTGTTTGCTGGCGTTGCGCTAGTTCAAATTGAATGGTTTGGCAGATGTTCCTAGCTGTTTTAACCACATCACTAGACAAGGTAGCACTACCAACAAAATCAATAGTTTCAATGCCTTGAGCCTGCTGATAATCCCGATACCACGCTTGTTTTTGCTGACATTGGTAAATCGTCTCCAGCAAATCAGGACTAGGTTCAGTTATCGCCAAACTCTCCATTGAGCGAAAATCAGGGATCGGTAACTGTATTTGTGGAGGTTCGGGTAGAAAGAACATACCCAGTGGCACATGTGTTTTTTGGGCGAAGGATTCCAATTGCTTTAAGGTAGGCTGAATCGTGCCTTGAAGCCATTCTTCATATTTTGGAAAAGAACGCAACAAGAAATCCGCGTTCAAGTTGGCTCGTTTGCTTGCCCATCTCAATAATTCAGGCCCAACGGTGACTCTCATTCTGCTAACCCCTTTTTTTCCAATGCCAGACTGCTGGCTTCCAGTGCCAGAATATCCGCTTTAATCGCCGCCAATGAGCGCAGTGGTTTGAATTCATAAAAGTATTGGGTGAAGTTGATTTCATAACCTGTTTTGGTTTTGCTTTGATCAACCCACGCATCAGGAAGATGGGCTTTGACTTCCCGTTCAAAATAGTCCTCAATCCTTTGTGGCATCAGCTTGCCATTGTCGGCTTTCCGTAAAAACGGAATATTTTCATAATCTCGCCGGGCGGTATCAGGTTTCGGTTTGCCTTTGCTTTGAATCAGATGACCCCGCTCATCTTTTTGCGGTTGTTCAATCGTGACTCGATGATAACCAAAAAATTCATTGGGCAGGATTTTGACAAATTCATTTTCGACAAAATCGCCATAGAGTTTGGTAATAAAACCGATCCCTTTTGTTTCGCCATTTTCAGGAATTTGCTTGCGTTTATTGCCCAAAGAGCGGGGCATTTTTTCCCAGAAACAATTTTTTTCTTTCAACGCGTCATCTTTTGCGCCGGTGGCGTTGATCAGTTGAATCTTCCCCTTGCGCTGTTGGTTTTTGTGGTTATTGAGTATCCAAATATAAGTGGAAATGCCGGTATTGTAAAAAAGCTGATCGGGCAAAGCAATCAGGGCTTCAAGCCAGTCATTCTCAATGATCCATTTGCGAATTTCACTCTCGCCACTGCCAGCTTGTCCGGTAAAGAGCGGGGAGCCGTTGAAGACAATACCAAGGCGACTGCCTCCCTGCTCTGGCGTTTTCATTTTGGAAATCATGTGCTGTAAAAACAACAAAGAACCATCATTGACCCGTGGCAAGCCTGCCCCAAAACGGCCAGCAAACCCTGAGTTTTCGTTTTCGTCTTTGATGGTTTTAGCGGCTTTTTTCCAGTCCACACCAAAAGGCGGATTGGAAAGCATATAATCAAACTTTTCATGCCTCAAGCCATCCATAGTGAAGGTATTGCCAAATTTTATATGGGTCGGGTTTTGCCCTTTGATAAGCATGTCCGCTTTACAAACGGCGTAGGATTCAGGGTTGATCTCCTGCCCGAAGACTTCCAACGTGGCGGCGGGATTGAACTCGCTCAGGTGCTGTTCGCCAATAGAAAGCATGCCACCGGTACCACAAGCGGGGTTATACAAGGTTTTGACAATACCGGCTTGAGTCAAGGCTTGGTTATCTGCGTTGAATAACAGATTGACCATCAGTTTGATAACCTCTCTCGGCGTGAAATGTTCTCCGGCGGTTTCATTGGATTGCTCCGCGAATCGGCGGATCAGGTCTTCAAAGACATACCCCATTTGCATGGTATCCATCTCAGCAAGATCAATCTCGCCAAACTTTTTGACCACCTGAAACAATAAATCCGACTTGGGATCATCCATCCGTTCGATTTGATCATCAAAACTGAAGTATTCGATAATCTCACGAGCGGAGGCCGAATAACCGTTGATATGATTGCGTAAATTAGCGGCAATCTGATTGGGATCCGCCATCAATTTGGCAAAATCAAATGGACTCCGATTATGAAAGTTAAACCCTGCCATTTTGTTTAAAGTGAGATCTTTCGCGGTGTCCGAGCGTTTTTCTATGGTGGGGAGGGTGTCCAGCACCTTTTGTTTGCTGGGTGCCAAGATGCAATCCAGACGGCGCAAAATCGTTAAGGGTAAGATGACCTTGCCATAGTCCGACTGCCTGTAATCCCCACGGAGCAAGTCTGCGACTTCCCAGATTAAATTGGCTTTATCTTGAAACAGGGACATTGCTTCTCCCGATAAGAAATGAATGAAATGATAGAGGTCCGTTTTCCAAAAAAACGGAGCGCCCAATGAGGCCGATCAAATAATGAATCGCCAATGAAGCAGTTTGAGAATTGAAGGAAGCGGCGCAAAGCCTGATAAAGAATGGTGCGCCCGGAGAGATTCGAACTCCCGACCCTCTGAACCGCAATCAGATGCTCTATCCAACTGAGCCACGGGCGCTGGTAGTGTGGCGGAGAGAGAGGGATTCGAACCCTCGGTACCCTTGCGAGTACAACAGATTAGCAATCTGCCACTTTCGGCCTCTCAGTCATCTCTCCGAATTTGATCGGTGCTTTTTTGACCTCTGGCGGAGGGGGAGGGATTCGAACCCCCGGAACTCGCGTTCAACGGTTTTCAAGACCGCCGGATTAAACCGCTCTCCCACCCCTCCTCAAGAAGGAAGGCCTGCAAAAAAGACGATCAACTTTGCTACATGAGCTAAAGAGGTATTGCAAGTTTTTTAGTGCGTCCGTTGCTTGAAAATTGGATGATGGCTTTCCCGTTCAGCCAAAATCCAGGTAACGGTGAAAGTTGACAAAAATGGACGTCATGTAGGTGCTGGCCTGAGAGAGTAGCCATCCTGAGAGAATGGCGATAATGGCACCGATGACCGCCATTTTAGGAATGATGGCCAGGGTTTGTTCCTGGATTTGAGTGACTGCCTGAAAAACCGAAATCAACAAACCGATCACCAGCGCCCCGATCAACATGGGGGCGGATAACAGGACCGTCATTCGCATTGCTTCTATGCCAAAAGAAACGATAAAGGCTTGGCTCATTTTTTTCTCCAGTGTGAATCATTAAATATCGATAAATGTTCTGACGAGGGAACCAATGATCAAATGCCAACCATCCACCAACACAAATAACATCAATTTGAACGGTAACGAAATCATAATAGGCGGCAACATCATCATCCCCATCGCCATCAGGATCGCGGAGACGACGAGATCAATCACCAAAAAAGGCACATACAACATGAAGCCGATTTGGAAAGCGGTTTTCAATTCGCTGATAATGAAAGCGGGAATCACGACCCAAATCGGAACATCATTGATATTTCTGGGAGGCGGTTGCTTGGCGATTCTAATAAAAAGAGCCAAATCTTTCTCGCGGGTGTAGCGTTGCATGAACCGCTTCACCGGGAGCGCGGCTTGATCAAGAAATGCCTGCTGAGACATGCGATTGTCGAGATACGGTTCCAATGCCGTGCGATTGACTTCCTCCCAAACCGGCATCATCACAAACAACGTCAAAAAGAGAGACAGCCCGATGATGATCTGATTGGAAGGAATCGCTTGTGTCCCCATCGCCTGCCTTAAAAAAGAGAGCACAATCGCAAAGCGGGTGAAGGACGTTGTCATGATCAACAAAGCGGGAGCCAGCGTCAGAATGGTCAGGAGGAAAACCACCTGTAACGTCGAAGCCACTTGCGTGGGGGAGGATGCCGGATCAATTGAAATTTGAATGCCCGGAATCGGAGATTGTGCCTGAGCGAGGCCAGCCAGCCCAACCATTGACAACAATAATCCTGCTTTTTTGAGACGACCTCTCACTTTTTTCATTCCCTCTTAATAAAGATTCAGCATGAATAGATAAATAACAGTAGTAGCAAATAAGCAAAATTCGTGAAGAAATTTGTCCGCAATCCTCACTCAGATCGCATCTGGTTCATTCAATCGGTTTCAAGGCTTTCAGTTTTTGACCAAATTTTTTCGCAAAATTCCGCAAAGCATCATCGTTTTTAAAATCAGTTTCGAGCACCGAAATTTCTGTTTCTGGAAGGATTGGGGTGTTGAATTTTTTATTGCTCGGTTGTTGAACTTCGGCAAGCTGGGATGCGGGTTCTTTGGGATTCGAGTCTTTTGACGTTTCCTGACGCAGAGTCTTTTCAAAATTGGCGGTGCGAGTTTCCTCAGAAACAGACGCTTGTCGCAAAGGATCGGCTTGGTTTGGCGATTCTGGTGGAGGCGACATCTTGGCTTGCTCACGGGCTTTCTCTATTTTCTGAGCTTTTTGTCGGGCACTTTCCAATGTTTTTAAAAATTCGGCTCGTGAGTGATCCGCATTGAGTTCGATTTCATCGTCATTGAGAGTGATGTTTCCTAAAAAAGATTGATCTTGCTTGTCGCGCACTTCTGCCAAAAAGGTGATATTGTTCGCGGTCACGGCACAGGCAAAATATTGCCTATTGACCTCCAGTACCAGGATTTTCTGTCGAGGGCTGATATGAAACGTCGAGACGGTTTGAATTTTGAATTTACCCTGAATCGCAGGAAAGCGTCCTGAAAGGAGTTTCTTGTAGAGATAGAGGAGCAAAATCAAAACAGAGAAAATAAGAAACAAGGAAAGAATGAACGTGAGCAACGTCATCAACCAATCTTCCTCAGGGAGCGTCACCAGGGCGGGTTCTTTGTCCGCAAGAGCCAACGCCGCCTGTGAGTCCTGAGGAATTGGCGAAGAAAAGGAATCGCTTTCACGGAGGCGCTGCTCAATTTCACTGGAGATATTATTTTCCGCCACACTTTCTTCCGGGAGGATTGCGATCATCTGACGATTCAAATCAATCAACAGGCGTTGCCCCACCGTTTTAACATCGAGACTTCTCCTCAAAGAAAGATTGCGCGAATGGAAGACAATTTCCAACGAAGTCGAATGGGCATTCTTGCGGGTGCGGATTGTGCGGATCAGTTTGGATTTGGGAAAATCAAATTGACGGATCGGGGTTTCCATCGAAACGGAAGGCAACCGCAGGAAAACAAGTCCCTGCTCAAAATCAATAATCGGCGCGGTTGTCAAATTTTTTTCAAAAAACAATTCGATGCGCTCATATTGCTCTGCCGAAGTGACTTGGATATCCTGGAGGGTATTGGAGGCTTCCGAGGCGGCAAAAGCCAGCATTCCTTCCAGCGAGAGAAACATGACAAGAAAAAGAAGGTAGATTTTTTGGAGGCGAGCTTGCATAGCGGCCTTGCGGTTATTGAAAGATAGTAAACCGATCATTGGGATTGATGATTTCTGTGATGCGTACTCCAAATTTTTCGTTGATCACGACGACTTCGCCACGGGCGACCAGTTTATCATTGACCCGAATATCCAAAGGATCTCCGATAGAACTTGCCAGCTCGACCACATTGCCGGAATCGAGTTTGAGCAAATTAGAAATGAGTATTTTCGAGCGGCCAACCTCTACAGAAATCGCCAATTCGACATCTAATAAATATTTGATATCGAGATTGCCGTCATCGTCGTCCTCGATTGTTGACGCCATCGCATTCATATCAAGACTCTGAGGCTCATCCTCACTCGCGGCACTGAGGATTTGTTCACGATTATTTTTTAAATCGTCTTCCACATCGGACCAATCGAGATCATCCAGATTCTCAAATGATTCAAAATCGTTCTCTGCCATTTTCCCTTAACATTTATTGGGTGTAAAATTCCTCAAATAACACTTTTCTGACCGGTCTAAGATCTTGCCAGGGCGGGTTATTGGGAAAGAGCGAATTGACTTTAATCCTCAAATCACTTCGCAACAATTCCCGGACTTTCGCGCTTCTTAACTTTTTTGCGGACAAGCGCCCCAATTGGGTAATGATCAAATCTTTCACCAGGGGGAGTCGCCCATCTAACCACAGTTTCGGGGCGGGATCCTCAAAAACGAGCGTGATGGTTGTCTTCAGAAAATACTTGCCTCCCTTTAAATTCACAACAAATGCCCCCATCGGCGAGTATTGGGGGTTTAAGATGGGAGCCGGGCCTTTTTGAATAATCGGGGCTTCTACTTCTTCTTTTTTAAAAAGATCGTCGATGATCCCCATAATCATCTCCACGAAGCCTGCTTCTTCTTCAGAAGACGCTTGCGAAGATTCCCCATTCGCCGGCATTTCAGGAGGATTCTGGGCCTGTGTCGATGAAAAAATGAGAATATTGAACGATAACACCAGAGCCAGAAAGAGTTTTCTTGTCCGATTGCTTGACATCATTGTACGTAAAATTCTTCAAATAACACTTCTTTGATAGGTTCCGGATCATCCCACTTAGGCTCATTCGGAAAAAGTTTCGAGATTTCAGTGATGAGTTTGCTTTTCAAATTCTTTTTGCTCTCATGATCTTTGGTTTTCTCAATCGAGAGGCTTTGGAGTTCCGTCAGCACAATGTCTTTGATCTGCACCAGCCGTAAGTTCAAATATTCCACTGTCGCTTCTTCGCTCAACATGATTGAGATCGTTGTTTTCAAATAGCGACGGCCATCCTGAAGATTCGCAATATAAGTCCCTAAAGACATGAAGTGAGGCTCTTCTAACGGCTCACTTGCCCCAGGAACGCTTTGAGTCGTTTCGACTTCTTCTGGCAGGACTTCCTCATCATCTCCTGTCAGGAAGAGAAAATAGACAACGGCGCCGCCGACCACTAATAAAATCACAACCGCGATGATGATGATGATCAGTTTACCTTTACCACCCCCTTCGCCGCCTTCTTCATCAGCCATGCTTGACCCTTTCTTCCTCGATTACTTGAGATCAATTTTCTCAATCTTATAACAATTAACAGGTGAATGAAACACCTATCTTATTTCCAATCACAGAACCTAGCAAAACCTTGAAAAAAATATTCTGTGCCTCAAAATTACGATAAAATCAGCGATTTTTTGCAGGTTTTTTTCAAAGCAGAAGGCTTGACCACCTGCGCTGAATTGCATGCGATCCTCACTTAATTTTGGACTCAACTGTCCAGTAATTCATAAATTGTGCCGCTTTCCGCGCCGCTCCTCTTCCTCAATCCTCCTCCTCTCAGAGAGACCCCAAAATCACGATTTCGACACGCTGATTGACGGCACGCCCTTGCGGAGTGGCATTGGAAAATTTCGGTTGAGAAGCGCCTTTCCCAGTCAATGACATCCGTTGCGGAGAAATCTTATATTTTAACATTTCCTGCAAAACAGTATGCCCGCGATCAATGGAGAGATCCCAGACATCCCGATAACTCTGGCTTGGGGCAAAGACATTATTTGTGTGTCCCTCCACTCGAACCTGATGCTTGGTTTTATTCAAATACTTCGTAATACTTTCAATGGCTTTTTTAGCTTTCTCATTCAATTGAGCGCTGTCTTTCTCAAAACTGAGATCGGTTGGCAATGTCACCAACAAACCTTCCTCTGTTTGTGTCACTTCGACATTTTGGATGTTATTCTCTGACAAGAAAATTTCCAGGTTTTCTTTCATCAAAGAGTTCGCATTTTGCGTGGAAATGGGCTGACTGACCGCGGATTGAGCTAAAGAAAACAAGCCAGGAGCGTCATTGGAAATGGCTGCCAAAGTCTTGGGATTGGGATCATTGAAAGAAAACAACAAAACAAAAAAAGTCATCATCAAGGTGATCAGGTCGCTAAAAGTGACCATCCAGGCATTGGGATCGAAGGAACTCTCCGCGTTCTTTTTTTTGCGTTTTGTCGGTTTGAGAAGGATGATCTCTTCCTGCGCGTCCCGACTGCTTTCATTTTCCTGTGCCAAGTGCGCCTCCCAAAGGTTCCATTGCACCAATGAAAATGATCATAATGCGGCGATTTTTCTCCCGCCCTGACGACAGTCGATTGCTGCTGATGGGGCGATAACGGCCATAGCCGATTGCGGAAAAACGTGACTCTGGAACAACTTTTTTATTGGTAAAATATCGCAGCACATTGACGGCACGCGCTGCCGATAATTCCCAATTTGAATCAAACAAGGCATTGCGAGAAGGCAGATCATCGGTGTGCCCTTCGATCCTCAATTTATTTTCTGTGCGCCTAATCATGTCAAAAATTTTATCGAGGAATGGAAAGGCTTTCGGATTGATTTGAGCACTGCCTGCCTGGAATGTGAAATCCGTCGGAATTTGCATCTTAAATTCTTCGCGACTGACTTCATAAGAAAAATCTTCCAAGTCTTCTTCCTTTTCTACAAAACTGCTCAGATCTGCCAAAAGGGATTCCACCTGACTGCTCACTTCCAGCGTTTGATCTTGGCGCCCTTTGCCGACTTGAGGCGCATCGCCAATATCGCTGAACAAACCTCCCATGGATTGGAAAGCCTTTTTGATTTCAAGGGCTAACTCCAATTGTTTATCCTTAGATTTGGGAGAAGAAAGGGCAAATAACAAAATGAAAAATGCCAGCAAGGTTAAAGAAAGGGAGGTAAACATCACGGTATTGCCATCCCCACGAGGCTTTTGGTAGCGCGCGTTGGTTTTCTGTTGAGAAAAGCAATGCTCAGTGGAACAAGCGTTTGTTGGAGATAAAGCATCTGAATCGGATTGAGACATAATCGCCCTATTGAGTCACGGCACCGCGATCCGTTGGTGCCAGATAACTATTGAGTTTATTTTCAACAACGCGTGGATTGTCTCCAGCCGCGATGGACAGGACTCCTGCCAGAGTCACTTGCATCGCTAAAACTTCATCCTGACTGCGCAATTCGAGTTTGTTAGAAACGGGCAAACCAATCACATTGGCAAGAATCGCTCCATAGAAAGTCGTGATCAAAGCGATGGCCATTGACGGGCCGATGGCATCAGGGTCTGACAAATTTTGAAGCATGATCACCAAACCAACGAGCGTCCCAATCATTCCCATTGCCGGAGCCAAAGCCGCTAACATGTTGAACAAGCCAACCCCTTTTTTGTGACGATCTTCCATGAATTCGATTTCCGTGCTCAAAACGGCTTCAATGACGGAGCTTTCTAAACCGTCTACCACCATGTTGAGACCTTTGATGAAAAAGACATCATCGGTTTCAGAGTCGGCATTTTGCAGGCTAAGAATACCATCCCGCCGAGCACGCCCCGAAAAATCAATCACGGTGGCGATCAGGGTATTGATTTCAGGAGGATTCGCAAAGAGAGCTTTCCGAAATACTTTTCCAATCCCGATCAGGGTCGTCATCGGATGGGCCACCAGGAGCGTTCCAATCGTGCCACCGATCACAATCAACATGGAAGGGAGGTCAATAAAGGCCGTGACATAGCTCCCCATGGCGATTACAATGAGAGTTATCGTCAGGACTAAACCAATGATAGTTGCGAAATCCATGAGCTTTTCTGCCAGAAATAAATTAAAGGTTGTTGTCCCTCAATGGTTCCTGAGTGACTTTCAGTTGATGCCTCCGTTCAGCAAGAATCGCCTCTAAATTAGCAAAGCTGTCACAATTTTCAAGATACGGCCTTCTTTGTTTGGCAAAATGTATTGTGAAGTCTGCGGACTTGCGGTATTTTTTTGAATCTTCATCAAACATTTGATTTGCTAGCATTCATCATGAAAAGACAACTGACATCCGGTATTCCTCCTGAAAAAATACGCTATCACCATATTCTCCACGATTTGGAGCTGCTTTGCAAGCAAAGTGAGGATGAAGGATTGGAAGATTTCAAAAAAGTGCATCGTTTGCTTGCCGAACATTATCAACTCAGCCAAAATACCTTACTGCTTCAGGGAATCAGACGCGCGTATCGGCAAATTGTCGAAGGGGTGTAAAACGTTATTGCAGGATTCTAATGAGTGCTTATTACAATAGTATCTTCATCTTTGGGGGATTGGCTCTGATTTTCGGGATCTGGACTTTTGTGGGATTATTCATCAAACCCCCTAAAAAAAATCAGACGCGCCGAAAAAGTAAAAAAATAATATTGGGGGTTTGTGCCGATTTTTCATGGTATGTTGGCATCCCTTTATGGATTGTTCGGCTGTATGCAATCGCCTATGCGCCTCTGATGCTAGGGCTTGTTTTTTATTTTTTGTATTATCTGATGATGAAACTGAGAAAACCCTCTGAGCCAGTGCTTGAAGAACGAGCCGTCAATGTCACTCGGATGGAGATTCATCGTTATTGAGCGGACACTCGCTTTTTGTCGTCGGAAAAATTGAAGCGCTTTTTCATAAATTCCCCCTTTTGCATAATTATAAGCTGACTAAGATGCCAGGGCCAAGAAGTAAAATTTATTTAGTCGGCGCAGGGCCTGGAGATCCGGGTTTGTTGACCCTCAAAGGCCGAAGGGTCCTTCAGCAAGCCGATGTCGTGATCTACGATTATCTGGCCAACCCGCTCCTCTTAAATTATGCCCCCAACGCGGAATTGATCAATGCAGGAAAACGGCATGGAAAACATACCATTTCTCAGGATCGCATCAACGAACTGATTGTCGAGAAAGCACTCGAAAACAAAATCGTGGTTCGTTTGAAAGGAGGAGACCCTTTTATCTTCGGGCGTGGCGGTGAAGAACTGGCTAATGTGGTCAAAGCCTGTCTTCCTTTTGAAGTGATCCCCGGTGTCTCTTCCGCGATTGGCGTTCCGGCCTATGCGGGCATTCCACTGACCCATCGAGACCACAGCTCCAACGTGGTTTTTTTAACAGGAACCGAACACCCTGAAAAACCTCAAATGATGATTCCGTGGGAAGCGATTGCCCAAATTGGGACGATTGTGGTGATGATGGGGTTGACTGCCATGAAAAATGTCATGGAACGTTTGATCAAGATGGGGCGTGATCGACAAACCCCCGTGGCCGTAATTCAGTGGGGAACCTGGCCCCGCCAGCGTTCTATTCATGGGACTTTGGAAACCATTGCAGAGCAGGTGAAAGAAAAAAAAATGACTGCGCCGGTTTTAACCATCATCGGAGATGTTTGTCAGTTCCATCAACAGTACAACTGGTTTGAACAACAACCGCTCTTTGGCCAACACATTCTGGTCACACGCGTCGAAACCGGCGCATCATCCCTTTCTGAAATATTGATGACGGCAGGCGCGGAGGTCACCCCATGTCCGACGATTTCGATTGAACCCCCGCTCGCGTGGACAGCCTTTGACCAAATTGCTCAGAATCTCCAAGAAATGGACTGGGTTATCTTTACCAGTGCCAATGGGATTGAACGCTGTATGGCACGTTTACGAACGTTAGGGAAAGACGGGAGAGTCTTCGGTTCTTGCCGGATTGCGTGTGTGGGGAATTCCAGCGCGAAATATCTTGAGCAATTTTTCCTCATTCCCGATGTGGTCCCGTCCCATTTTCAAAGTGAAGGGTTACTGGAAGCATTGAAATCTTATGATTGGGAAGGGCAACATGTGTGGTTACCGCAAGTCGAGGATGCACGGGAATTGCTGTCTGAAACCTTGACTGACTGGGGGGGCATTGTGCATTCCACGCCCATTTATCGGAATGTGTTACCAACGTTTGACATGCACCCCATTGTTACTTTATTGCAAGAACAACAACTGAATTGGATCACGTTTACGAGTTCCTCCACCGTCAAAAATTTCTTTGAATTACTGCCGGAGGAAGGCAAAACAGCCTTGGCACAAAATCCTCCTAAAATCGCGTGTATTGGGGAAATCACCGCGGAAACTGCTCGGCAGTATCAATTGTCTGTGGATCTCATCCCGGAGCAACAGAGCATTGAAGGCTTGGCCAACGCCATCAGCGACGTTTGTGCTTCTGCCAAGGAATCTTCTTCCCCCTCTTGACATTTGACGAGGAATGCCATGAAAGATCATGCCAAAATAGTTATTGTGGGAGGTGGTATCATTGGTTGTAGCATCGCTTACCATCTGACGCTTTTCGGAGAAAAAGATGTTGTCATTCTGGAAAAAGAAGACTTGACCAGTGGTTCTACTTGGCATGCCGCCGGGTTAGTGGGTCAACTACGCTCTTCCCGAAATGTCACCCAAATGCTCAAATACAGTGTCGAACTCTATGGAAAATTAGAAGCTGAAACAGGACAATACACCGGTTTTGAGCCAGTCGGAGGGATCAGAGTTGCCAGTTCTGAAGAGCGTTATCAAGAATTACAACGAGCCGCGACCATGTCCAAAACCTTTGGCCTGCCAATGGAGATGCTCACACCGGAAGAAGTCGTGGCGCTGTTTCCTGCGATGATTCAGGATGGAATCGTCGGAGCGGCCAATCTTCCGACCGATGGGTTTGCCGAACCAAGCGGTGTGACGATGGCGCTGGCCAAAGGCGCTCGGAATCGTGGTGCGACTTTCTATACAGAGATGCGAGTGACCGACATGTCTTTGTGTAAGGATGGCACTTTCAAAGTGGAAACGAGCAAAGGAACCATCACCGCCGATTATTTTGTCAATTGTGCTGGAAACTGGGCCCATGAATTGGGGCAGATGCTCGGCGTGAATGTGCCGATCCAACCGATGGAACACCAATATATACTCACCAAACCGTTAGAAGGCATTCCAAAAGGATTGCCGACGATGCGCGATCCAGACAACCTAGTTTATTATAAAGAAGAAAATCAAGGCTTGATCATGGGAGGCTATGAACACCAGCCGATTGTCTGGGCTTACGATGGCATTCCGCAGGATTTTGGGCAACAACTCCTCCCGGCCAATTACGAACAATTTGAGCAAATTTCCGAATCCAGCTTGCGACGAACCCCTTGCTTGGAGCATGCGGAAATCATCAAACTGATCAACGGCCCCGAAGCCTTCACGCCGGATGGCGATCCCATTATGGGAGAAGCTCCTGAAGTTAAAAATTACTTTGTCGCCGCTGGTTTTAATGCCTTTGGGATTGCTGCCGGAGGGGGGGCTGGAAAGATGATGGCGGAATGGATTTTGTCTGGAGCTTCATCGCTTGACCTCTGGGCTTTGGATATTTTGAGGTTTGGAAAATACCATCACAGTCGCGCCTATGTGCGGGATCGCACTATCGAAAGTTATGCCCATCACTACGCCCTGTCGTGGCCTCATCAAGAGTTCGCATCCTGTCGCCCTCTGCGCACGAGTCCGTTGTACACTCGCTTGAAAGAACAAGGGGCTGTCTTTGGAGCCAAGTTTGGCTGGGAACGGCCAAACTGGTTTGCTCCGCAAGGAGTGGCCGCTCAGGATGAATTGACTTTTGGCAGGCCGAATTGGTTTGAGCATGTCGGCAATGAGCATCGCCATATTCGCAAAAAAGCGGCGTTGATTGATCAAACTTCCTTTGCCAAATTTGAAGTAATCGGGCCGGGTTCGCTGGATTTTCTACAGCAAATCACCTGCAATCAAATGGACAGACCTTGCGGCACTCTGACTTATACCCAAATGCTCACAAAACAAGGAGGGATTGCCTGTGATTTGACCATCATTCCGCTAGCAAAGAACACATTCTACCTTACGACCGGAACGAGCTTTGAAACCCATGATTTGTCTTGGATGCGGAAATTTCTACCGGAGGATGGTTCTGTTCACATCCAGACCGTCACCAGTGCGAGAGCGGTGCTCAATCTGTGTGGGCCTTTGTCTCGAAAGATTCTCCAAACGGTCACAAACGATGATGTTTCTAACGAAGGATTTCATTATTTGACGGCCAAAGAAATCACCATCGGATACGCACCCGTCCGGGCGTTGCGAGTCACGTATGTGGGAGAATTGGGCTGGGAACTCCATATCCCCACGGAATACGCTTTGTACGTCTACAATCTCCTTTGGGAAGCCGGGCAGCAACATGGTTTGATCAATGCGGGTTATCGTGCCATTGAATCCCTTCGCCTGGAAAAAGGATACCGCTATTGGAGCGGAGACATCACTCCCGATTACACGCCCTATGAAGCGGGGTTAGGGTTTTGTGTCAAATTAGATAAAGGCGATTTTAACGGCAGGGAAGCCTTATTGAAACAAAAAGAAGCCGGCATCCAACGAAAATTATGCACCATCACGGTTGCTGATCCTCGTGCGATTGCCGTGGGGAAAGAAGCCATTTTGGATGGCGAAAAAGTGATCGGCAATGTCACGAGCAGTGGCTATGGCTACACCGTCGAAAAGACGATTTTGTTTGCGTACCTTCCCATCGAATACGCCCAACCCGGCAGACCAGTGACCGTCGAAATCATGATGGAAACTTATCAAGGCGTCGTTGAAAAAATGGCGGTCTATGATCCTCAAAACACCCAGCTGAAACTTTGATTTTTTCTCCCTGCCAGCGCACTTTTCAATCAGGAAATCCTCACAAGCAACGCTGATTTTGTTGAGCGGTGTGGTAAAACCGACAAGATCCCAACTGGCAGGCGTGTTTCCAATCCAGGCAAGCGCGCTCTTTGTGTCCGAATTGCATGTAAAGGAAGCCACGATGGTTATAAACATCCGTGTAATTGGGGTTGATTTTCAAAGCCTGCTCATAATTTTGCAGGGCTTGCTCGTATTTTTTGAGATAGAAATAAGCCGCCCCGCGATTACGGTAAGCGTCCGCATATTTGGGATCAAATCGGATCGCTTGATCGAAGTTTTGAATCGCTTTTTGATAGTGTTGTAACTGGAAATAAGCCAATCCGCGGTTATGATGGCTTTTGAAATAATCCGGTTTGAGTTTGAGCGCGGCCGTGTAATCTGCGATTGCCAATCGGGGTTGATTGAGCCGCATATAAGCATTGCCGCGGTTATAAAACGCCTTAGTAAATTGAGGATTGTACTTGAGGGCTTCGTTATAATCCAGAATCGCGCGCTCATGTTGATTTAAGTTGGCGTAAATAAAACCGCGATTGTGATAGGCTCCCGCAAATTCAGGGTCGAGTTGAAGCGCTCTGTTATTGTCCGCAAGCGCTTGTTCAAACTTTTGTAAGTGAAAATAAGTGACTGCGCGATTCAAGTATGTTTTTGAACTGCCTTGTCGCTTTAAGGATTGCTCAAAAAATTCAAGCGATTCCTGATAATTTCCTGCCTGCAACGCTTCCCGCCCCAATTCTAAATAAGCCACCCAAGCCTCAGGATTTTGCTCAAGCGTCTTCTGCCAAAGTGTTTGATGGTTTTCGTAAAGTGCGCTCTGATTCCAGGTCAATCCTCCCAATACCGCCAAACCGCATCCCCCGATTACGATGGGTAAATAAGCACCATGTTTGGACTTTTTACTGCCGCGCCATTTTTCAAATATTTCGGAAATCCAGAACAGACCAGAGCTTGCGAGTATCAAAATCGGAATACTGGGAAGATGCACCCAATGGTCACTGACAAACGAAAACTGAGTCCAGGAATTTTTAAAAAAACCAAGCACCGGGAATAAAGCGGCTAAAAACGCTCCAAGCCCTAAGAATAAAGGGCGGCCCCAGGTTTGATATTTCCATAGAAGGATTCCAGCAGTAAAAAATATGCTGAGCAGTGGCAGGTACATGGAGAATTGAAGTGGGTCGATGTGCCACTTCGGATAAATAAAAATCAGCGGATACGGAAAAACGAGTTTGGAGAGATAAAAGAAAGGGACATGACCCGCACTCAACAGGCGTTCTAGAAACCCTAGAGCAAGCTGTGGATTGGCCGCTCCAAAGTAGAGAAGCTCAAATTGGATGCGGAGGATGCCCATGCCGAGGGCAAGCAGGAAGAAGCTCAGGAGAGCAAAAAAGTCCGCGGTTTTCCAGGTTTTTCGCAACCACAAACGACAAAAAACGAGGATCACTGGCAGCATGATGGTTGAGGTTTTACTCAGGAGCGCACATAAAAATAAAAACAAAGCAAGGCTATACCAGCGCCAGTGTTTCTTTTGATCAAACTGAAGATAACTCCAAAGACACAAAAGATAGCAAAGAGCCGCGACTACATTTTTACGTTCCGCAATCCAAGCAACCGATTGAACGTAAATTGGATGAATCGCAAAGAGCATCCCAACCCACAAGGCTCCACGGATTTTCAGGTGTTGCAGAATTTGCCAGAGGAGACATGCGCTGAAAAGGTGAAATAGGATATTGATCCAATGCGTGACTTGGAGGTTAAGCCCCCATATTTGCCGTTCTAACCAAAAGGTAGTTCTTGTGATTGGCAGGTATGGCCAAACATTATTATGATCCAATGGCTTGAACCAGATGCGGGACAACCCATTCGCATCGTTCATCACCGGATCATCGAGGAAAAAACTTTTATCATCCATGATCCAATTTGCCTGGCTAGCCGGATAATAGGCGGCCAGAGTGAGGAAAATTAGGAGGAGCAGTCCTGGAAGTCGTCCTTTGATGCCAGCGTGAATCTTTCGAGTTTCCTGATCTGGAGGGGAAGGAATCATGCTCAAACGGATGTGGGGGAGAGGATCACGAGGCCAGTCAAAGGGTGGCAAAAATTTTGTAGATGCGGAGCTAAACCTCAGTGCAACTCGTTAAATAAGTTCCATCGGATTTTGGCTCAAATTGCAAGACATGATTGATACAGGAAAGCGACTCATCGAGGTGGTGAGTCACATATAAAATATGAGATTGCATATTCCGGCCAATGGTATCGACTAAACTAAGTACCATTTTGCGATTGGCATAATCGAGTCCCTGACACGGCTCATCTAAAATAAGCAACAAGGGCGATTTAACCATCGCTCGTGCCAGTAAAACCAAGCGTTGCTGTCCTTGAGAAAGTTGATCAAAATGGGAATTGAGCTGGTCTTCAATGCCAAGAATTTGGAGCCATTGTTTGGCAATTTTCCGTTGGGTCGGAGTCCCTCGTTGATAAAGTCCGATGGAATCAAAAAAACCAGAAAGGATCACATGAAAGGCGCTGATGTGGCTATGGTACTTGATCTGAAATTCCGCCGAAACCACGCCAATTTTTTGTTTAATATCCCAGATGCTTTCTCCGCTCCCTCGCCGTTTGCCAAACAGGTGAATTTCATTGGAATATGCTTGAAGATTATCTGCCGAGATCAAACTCAATAACGTCGATTTTCCCGCTCCATTCGGGCCGACAATCGCCCAGTGTTCGCCGGTTCTCATGGTCCAGTTCAAGCGATTTAAAACAAGGGTTTTCCCATATTTGACCGTCACATCTTTCATGATCACGATTGTATCAGACGTTATTTTTTGAAGCATTTGTTGAGATGCCTCATTTTGGGGTAACAGTGTGCCATTCCAATCTTTAGCGTCATAAAGTTGCTTGATTTGATCAGAAGCAAAGATGGTTTCTTTGGGGCCTTGGGCAAAAACTTGGCAATCTTTAAGACAGAGGATGTGAGTGATATTTGAAGAAATTTCCTCCAAGTGGTGTGTGATCAAAAGGACATGGAGATCCCGCTCCATTAAATGATCGATGGTTTCTAATAACTGTGCGCGTGCGGGGATATCGAGCCCATCAAAAGGTTCGTCCAAAATTAGAAAATAAGGGGCTTTCAGCAAGCCTCGCGCGATCATAATTTTTCGGGTTTCTCCATTCGATAAACTGCGAATCCCTCGCTCTAAAAAATGATCTATCTGAAGCTGTCCCACAATTCGGTCAAAATCCTGCTGACCCAATTCATCGGCTTTGGCCGCTAAGAGAATCTCTCGTACCGTGGTGACTTCATCAACTTCTCCTTTGTAGCTTCTCGCTTCATCTTCCCGATCTTCCCGTAACATCAATTGCTGTTGAATCCCAAAAGAGACATAGGAAATTCTATTTTGAGGAAAAAGCTCAGAATCCCGTGTCATCGTCCCCTCACAGACTGGCAGCGTCCCTAAAAGGACTCGACTCAGAGAGGATTTTCCGGAACCATTGGGGCCAATGATCGCCCAATTTTGGCTACGATAGATTGTCAGGGAAGTATTCGCTAGAATCGGTCTCCCCCGCAAAATCGCTGTGATTTTATCCAACGTGATCAAGGGGGTTTCGAGCAGAGTCTCTTGCATAAATTTTGAGCAATGGATTTTTAGTGTTTCAAAGCGGAATGGCTCTTATAATAAAGTCGGCAACAAAGCAGGAACGCTTGAATACTGAGGCCGATGATCAAGCCATACCATAATCCTTCTGGGCCAACCTCCAAGACAACGGTTAAATAATATCCCAAACCCAACCCGATTCCCCAGAATGAAATCAGATTGATGATCATATTAAAGCGAGTGTCTTTCCATCCTCTCAAAACGCCTCCTGCGGTGACTTGAATGCCATCAGAAATTTGAAAAATTCCCGCAAGCACCAAAAAGGAAACCGCTATTTTGAGAACCTCGGCATCGTTCGTATAAATTCCCGCAATGGTTTGTGGAAACAGAAACAGCGTGAGGGCGCTCAGTGACATAAAAAAACCGCCATAACCGACACTGATCCAGCCAATCAACCGTGCTTTTTGAAAATTCTTTTTCCCAAGGGCAATGCCAACCCGCGTGACCGCCGCCATTCCGAGACCAAGAGGCACCATAAACATGAAAGCCGCATAATTCATTGCAATTTGATTGGCGGCCAGCGTGTTGGTACCAAATCGGACCATCATCAAAGCAGAAATGGCAAAAACGGAGGATTCAACAAACAAGCTGACTCCAACCGGCATTCCAATCTGGAGAAGCGGTTTGGTGTGTTCCCAGGAAAAACGCTTGAGTTGCGAAAAAATATGATATTTGGCAAACTTTTTTTGAGTATAAGTATAAATGAGCAATCCGAGGACCATGACCCAACTGGCTAAGGCACTGGTCCAACCAGCACCGACCGCTCCCATCGCAGGTGCGCCAAAATGACCAAAAATGAAGGTATAATTGCCAACGATATTCACCCCTAACCCTAACAGGGTGAAATAAAAAGTTAGGTGGCTGATAGAAATGCCCTCATAAAATCCGCGCAAAGAGATAAATAAGAACAATGCGGGCAATCCCCAGGAAAATGCGTTGATGTAACCCTGAGCCAAGGCAAATACTTCTGTGGTGATGTCCAAAAAACTGAGGAAAGGCAGAATATTCCTCACCAGAATCCAGGCAACGATCCCATAGATTTGCCCGACCCAAACCCCCTGCACTGCTTGAAAGCCGATCTTTTTAAAATCGGTGCCAGCTCCATGAAATTGTGCGATCAAGACCTGAATGGCACTGAGCAATCCGATGCCAAACAGCAAAACCATCACCATACTCTTTTCGCCAACAGCCACTGCGGCTAAGTCAATCGCACTGAAATGCCCAGTCATGATCGTATCGACAAACCCCATCGACATATGAACCAGTTGGGCCAGAATCAGAGGGATTCCTAAACTGAAGAGCAATTTCGTTTCTGTGATAAATGGAGCCCATTTTGAAGAAGGTTTCTCAGGTTCCAAATTATCGATTGCAATGGCGGAGTTGAAAGATTTCATCTTATCCCAGGAGGGGAATTACTTGTGCGGGGTTGCCTAGATTTTATGCGTCACAGGCAATTTTAGCGAAAATAGGCTTTGCTTAACCTATAAGCCTAACATCAGGGACTGAGAGGAGTCAAGGCAGATATTTTGATTGGTAAAGTTCTTCCTCTCAGATTCGTCTGATCGTGTTTATTGATGAGAATTTCCCAACCATTCTGTTGTCATAAAATTGCCTTGCTTCCGGAGGCTCCTCTTATACCCTGTCGGCAATTTGATTCAGCAAATTTTGTAAAATTTCTAGAAGAAGGAATAAGAATGAAACGCATCAATGCTCTTGCGATCGTCCTATCTTCCATTGTATTTATGTTAGTCAGTTGTGGCGGTGGTGGTTCGTCAAGCACGAATACGAACTCTACCAGCCCATCGCCAACCAGTAGCACCAAAGT
>WASW01040369.1_pt1 | contig 30204 bp, 27 predicted proteins | sample 5698521 | NCBI WGS metagenome assembly WASW01 (sample SAMN11175560, study PRJNA528189) | sponge metagenome | isolation source: marine sponge | host: Leucetta | place: Antarctica: Western Antarctic Peninsula, King George Island | collected 2013-01
ATGAAAATCATTGGCGGTCGGCTGAGAGGCGGGGTCGCCATCCAGGCGTTGGCGGTCGCCGTAATTATGGCAACAATGTCGGGTATTATCGGTGGGGAAACCGTTTTGCTCGGCCTTCTCGCTTTGCCTCAAATGTTGCGGCTTGGATATGATCGAAACCTCGCGATCGGAACAGTTTGCGCTGGCGGTGCGCTCGGTACAATGATGCCGCCAAGTATTGTCCTCATTATTTATGGCCTGATTGCTAATGTCTCCATTGGTGACTTGTTTACGGCCTCGTTTGTTCCCGCAGCAATGCTTGGTGGAATGTACGTTACGTATGTATTAGTTCGTTGTTATCTCAATCCTGCTCTCGCCCCGGCGGTTGAAGATGTAGAACCGGATTTGACGGCCGTAGACAAACTGAAGGCGCTAAAGGGCGTTATTCTTCCTATGTTAGTCGCTTTTTCCGTGCTCGGCAGTATTTATGGTGGCGTGGCGTCGGTTACTGAAGCATCTGGCATTGGCGTCGTCGGAATTATTTTAAGCACCTGGGTGCGGAGAGAGTTGAACTGGGACATGGTGCGGGAAAGCGCCAAACGGACCCTTGAAACCTGCGGTATGATCATCTGGATCGGTGTCGGTGCAAGTGTATTGGTCGGTGTCTACAATCTGATGGGCGGCATACATTTTGTTGAAAACCTGATCATCGATCTGGGCGGCGGATCGCCGTTGGCAATTTTGCTGGTGATGATGGGGATTTTGTTAATCTTGGGCATGTTTCTCGACTGGGTCGGCATTGCCTTACTGACCATGCCGATCTTCGTGCCGATTATCATAAAAATCGGCTACGATCCGATCTGGTTCGGCGTGTTGTTTTCCATGAATATGCAGGTTTCATTTATCACTCCGCCTTTTGGGCCGGCAGCGTTTTATCTTAAAAGTGTTGCGCCGAAGGAAATCACCCTCAATCATATTTTTAAGGCCATGGTTCCGTTCATCATATTGCAGGTGATTGCCCTCGCCTTATTAATTGCGTTCCCTGAACTCTCGCTCTGGTGGAAAGATTAAATGTGCTTGTCACGACACTAATACATTGGGATGAACAAAGTGTTGGGCTACGGTGAAAAATACCGTGCCGCCGCGACGTATTGGTAAAATTTATATTAGAAGGGAATGTAACTGAGGAAGTTGCCTATAGGTAATAATAAAGTCGGCCCTTCACTTCGTAATCCAAAATAAACGTATAAGTAGAATTTTATGTTCCGACATTACATCTGCTCGAGGTAATACATGCCAATCATAATGGCAATTGCTAAAATGGAAAGGAAGGACGTAATTACTTTATCTAGTGTCGACATATGGGAAATCCCCCAAACAGTGGTAAAAAGTTTATATTCGAAAAATAATAATAAAATTATTTAACCAAGTAAACAAAAATTAACCATACTTCAAATTTTCTATTACAGGTAGAACATCGGTCTTCGATGCTAATTTAAGAAGAGGTTTCCTTGCTCCGAAATAGCGTTTTATATGGTGGGTAGTAAGTGCTGTAACCAAAGCTCGATCCGCGCGAAAACCGTTCAAATTACTATAAATATCCGTCACTTGGACTTGCAAATACTGATTACGGGGGTAATTCTCAAGGTATGGAAATATCGACATTACAGGCCCGCGTAACGGCAGTTTTAGGGCCGACCAATACGGGTAAAACCTATCTCGCGATGGACAGGATGTTGGCCCACGGGACTGGCATGATTGGATTCCCTTTGCGTCTGCTGGCCCGCGAAAATTATGATCGTGCGGTCAAGGTCAAAGGTAAAAATGCAGTCGCCCTGATCACTGGTGAAGAGAAAATTCTTCCACTTGGGGCTAATTATTTTATCTGTACAGTTGAGTCCATGCCCGTAGACAAGCAAGTAAATTTTCTTGCCATTGACGAAATTCAGATGTGTGCTGACCCTGATCGTGGGCACGTATTCACGGACCGGCTTTTGCATGCCCGTGGGGTGCATGAGACGATGTTTCTCGGCGCTGAAACCATGCGGCCGCTGATCAGAAAATTGGTTGATGATGTCGAGTTTATATCTCGGCCCCGCTATTCGACGCTATCTTATACGGGCGGTAAAAAAACCACCCGACTGCCGAAACGAAGCGCAATTGTCGCTTTTTCAGCAGCGGACGTTTATGCCATCGCTGAATTAATCCGGCGTCAACGCGGCGGAGCTGCGGTGGTCATGGGAGCGTTAAGCCCACGCACCAGAAATGCCCAGGTCGAAATGTATCAATCGGGTGAAGTGGACTATATCGTCGCGACGGATGCGATCGGGATGGGACTGAATATGGATGTCGACCATGTTGCATTTGCTGCGACGCACAAGTTCGATGGACGCATGCGCCGCCGACTTGAACCGGCGGAGATGGCCCAGATCGCCGGCCGTGCTGGACGGTATATGAACGATGGTACTTTCGGCACGACCAGCGATGCAGCTCCGGTTACTGAAGAAGTTGTAGGGCGCATCGAAAATCATGAGTTTGAGGCGTTACGTAAAATTTTCTGGCGTAACGACAATCCACGGTTCACCTCAATTGATGACTTATTAAAAAGCCTCGCTGTGCCGCCCAATCTTGTAGGGCTTGTCAGGGCCCGTGAGGCCGATGACGAAATGATCCTTCGGCAATTGGCTAAGGATCCTGATGTAACCGAGCTCGCTGGGCATTACGCCGCGGTCAAGACGTTGTGGGATGTCTGTCAGGTGCCGGATTTCGGAAACGTAATGAGCGACGGGCATGCGCGCCTGTTGGCGCAGATGTATTCACATTTGATGTCGCCGAAAAAGACGTTGCCAGCAGAATGGGTCAACCGCCAGGTTCAGCGACTAGACCGTGTTGATGGTGATATCGAACACCTAACTGGCCGTATCGCAGGGATTAGAACATGGACATACGTTTCCTTTCGAAGCAATTGGATTGACGACCCTCAACATTGGCGCGAACGAACTCGGGCCATAGAAGATAGATTATCTGATGCACTTCATGACTGTTTGACGCTCAGATTCGTGGATAAACGAATGGCGCAGTTGGTGCGGCGTATGAAAGAAACAACTGATTTACTGGCGGCGGTAAAACCTGATGGAGATGTTGTCGTGGAAGGCCATTTTGTTGGAACAATTTCTGGGTTCCAATTTTTATCGGATGCGACGCCAAATAATTCAGATGAGGCCGCTGCTGCAAAGGCAATCGATCAAGCCGCGGCGAAAGTTCTGAGACAGGAAATCGCCAGTCGCGTTATCCGTCTGGATGCCGCTGAAGATTGTGATCTTTCATTGGAGATTGCTGAAAGTCAGCTAACCGGGCGCGTGTTATGGCGCGAAGAGCCAATCGGGCGACTGGTTAAGGGAAGCCATTTAATGCGGCCGAGCGTGCGGCCACTTGTTGATGACCTTGCTGATGCGCCGGCAATTCAACGCGTTCAAAAACGGATCGAGACATGGTTTGCCAATCAGGTCTCACAAATCTTAGCGCCTTTGAATAAACTCGATGTGGTCAATTTGTCCGGCGCGGCGCGGGGCGTCGCGTTTCAGCTCAAAGAAAAATTGGGATCCTTGCCGAGGCGCCAGGCTGTCCGGGAAATTGACGCCCTTGAACGTGCTGAACGGCAGGCGCTTAGACGTGCAGGCGTTACGATTGGCCGTGACAATGTATTCGTTGAAGCCTTGCTGAAACCTCGCGCTGTCAACTTCCGAGGATTACTCTGGGGTTTATTCTTTGACATTAAAGTGGATTTACCGCCTCAGGGCAGGGTTTCTATCGAACACAATAGGGATATGCCGGAAGATTTTTATCAGGCGATTGGATATCGGGTTATGGGTGATTTGGTAATCCGCATTGATATGGTTGAACGAATCGCATCTTTAGCTTGGGAAATGGCTAAAAAGGGGCCTTTGATTATAAATCCAGATTTGTTGTCATTGGCCGGGTGTACAATACCGCAAATGGTCAATATCTTGAAACTGATTGGTTATATCCCAAAAACCGTGGAAGACGTCACGACCTTCCGCTATCGTCATGCTGGCCAACGAATTACCAAGAAACCGGGCGAGAAAAAAAGCGGCAAGAATAAGCGACAAAAGACAGGCAATAAAAATTCTAAAGGATTAGTGGCGGACCAAAAGAAAATTTGGAAAGAGAAAATAGATGAGAACTCACCTTTTGCAAAATTAAGACAATTGCAGTTTTAATATGAACGACCAAACTCTTCGTATAGATAAATGGCTGTGGTATACGCGGTTTTTTAAAAGCCGTACATTGGCATCAAAATTTTGCGACAGCGGACGGCTACGTGTTAATGGTAGTCTTATCAACAAGCCCCACTATAAACTTTCCCCGGGAGATGTGTTAACGTTCCCGAAAGCCGATGATGTCCGCGTGATCAAAGTTATTGAACTCGGGTCGCGGCGGGGCCCGGCATTAGAGGCGCAGGGGTTGTACGAGGATCTTGAGCCGCCTGTGCCGCGCGCCGTAAAAGAGGCAGAAGCAAGGTTGAGTTCACGAACATCGCCTGTCGCTGAACGTGAACGGGGATCCGGTCGTCCGACCAAAGCCGAACGCCGGGCCACGGAACGATTGAGGCCTGAAGCAGATACGCTGTAATTAATCAGGAGCATAATTCGCATGAGTTCGGTAACCTTAAAACAGTCAGAGCAAATACTAAATGGCACTCTCGCCTATGCCGAGGACGTTCAAATCAACCCCCTAACGATTGCCGTGCTTGATGCTGGAGGGCACCTGGTTGCTTTCAGGCGCCAGGACGACAGTGGAATACTGCGTCCGGAAATTGCCATCGGCAAGGCCTATGGTGCGCTGGGGTTTGGGTTTGGGTCGCGTGGCTTAAGTGGCAAAAATCCGGCATTCATGGCCGCGGTATCCGTTGCGTCAGGCGGCCGTGTTGTCCCGGTGCCTGGTGGTGTGCTCATAAGAAAAGACGGAAAAATTATCGGTGCGGTCGGAATTAGCGGTGATAATTCGGACGTTGACGAAAGCGCAGCCGTCGCGGGAATCAAGGCCGCTGGACTAAGTGCAGATACTGGCAATAACTGATAATCAGGTGTCGCAAATGCCAACGTACACACGTCGATCAACAGATCGGGGCAGATCGATAGATGATGACAATTTTGACGTTATCGACAACCGTGTCCTGTATTCCTGTAAAATCCTTGTTATCGATGATGATCCTATTATTGGAGAGTTAATTAGTGCGTTTTTGAGTGATGGGGGGTATCAGGACATTATTGTTGCTCATGATGGTGAGGCTGGTTTACAGCAAATTATCAATCATGGGCCATATCTTGTTATCCTTGATCTAAAATTGCCTGATATCAGTGGTCTGGAAATCCTCAAAACCATAAGATCCAATTCGAGCTTTGATGATATACCAATCATTGTAGAAACGGCTCTCACAAATGTCAGTGACCGAAATGAGGTTTTACGTGCCGGCGCTGCCAATATTTTAAACAAACCAATTGACCTGGAAATTCTTCTCAGCCGGGTCCGAATGCATCTTGAAAAGAAAATACTGATCGCCAGCCATAGGGCGTATCGGGTTCGGGTGCGTAATGAGCTTGAGGCGGCTCGTTCGATGCAACTACAACTTCTTCCTCTGGAAAAAGAAATTGAACAGATTAGGCAGTGCTATGATGTTCAGATTGATACTTTTTTTCAACCTTCGTCCGAATTATCTGGAGACTGGTTAGGGGTCAAAGAATTAGGGCCAGATAAATTTAGTTTTTTCACCGTTGATTTTACCGGTCACGGTGTTAGCGCTGCAATCAATACGTTTAGGTTGCAATCGGTGATGAGCCGTGTTGGATTTCCAGACCACGATCCCGCGTCATACCTGGAAGAATTAAACAGGCGCCTTATCGAACTCATTCCTCGAGGTCAGTTTGCAACCATGCTTTACGCGATTTGTGATGTGAAATGTGGTAAAATTACGTATGCGGCGTGCGGGTCCCCTGGTCCCATATATGGCTGTCCGGGCGTTTCCGAAATAGAAATTGGGAAGTCCAGCGGAATGCCGCTTGGCGTTAGTTCATCGGCCAGTTATGAAAATCACGAAATTCCATTTGAGCCGGGAGGTTTATTCTTTCTGTACTCCGACGGGTTGACAGAAACACCAGGCAAAACAACTGCACCACTTCATAGTAGTGGGGTCCTTGAGTTGGTATCAACTGCCGTCATGGATAAATCTGAACAGACTGAAATGGATTTTATTCTGGAACGGTTCTTCCGCCGGTCGGTCGACCGAATTCCAGATGACCTGACCGCAATATGGGTTCAGCGCGGAAAACCTACATAATTTAGGATAATCCAAATTGCTTGGCGGATTCAAATTTTGCGTTTGAAAATTACAGATAGGTTGTTTGATGGCATTCGGACGGATTCTGTCAACTGGAACCCCTCGCTTAATGCTGCGGCAGCAACGTCATCCAGATTTCGCACGCCCCAACGCTCATCACGGCTTTTTAAAGAATTGTCAAATTCGGCATTGGATGGTGCCGTATGTTGCCCACCGACTTTAAATGGTCCGTAAAGATAAAGTATGCCGTCAGGGTCTAAAATTCGTCCTGAATTCTTCAGTAGCCCAATGCAGGCTTCCCATGGCGCGATATGAATCATGTTGATAGATAGGATCGCATTAATGTCACTAATTCTACCCGTCGGCCAAATATCAGCGCGCGTATCTATGTTTAAGGGATCGTTCACCCGCTCAGAAACGCCTTCATGGATCGCCCAGGCTTTTATGGACGAAAATACGCTGCCGTCCGGATCGCTCGGCTGCCACTGTAAATAAGGAAGATGTTGAGCAAAATATGAAATATGCTGTCCAGAACCAGAGGCAATTTCCAGCGCTGTACCTTTGGTCGGTAAAATCCGTTTTAGAACTTCTGTAATGCTTTCTCGGTTTCGGCGGGTCGCCGGGTAATCGAGACGGGCGTTTGTAGAGGTCGGAATATTATTCATGTTGCAGAAGTAAGGGGGTTGGCATGATTCATCAAGAAATTTCCACATCGTAATTTTGGTTGAGACACCGTTAGAGCTGTGTTACCCAACATCTATGATAGATAAAATACGAAAATTAATCTTGGGCTCCGAGAGTTCAGGCGGCCAAATTCCCGTTAGCGATGAACCTGAAGCCGCCGCGGCGGCGCTTCTTGTTGAAGCAGCTCTGATCGATGGTACGTTCGACGATGCTGAACGAAAAACCGTTTCCAAGCTTTTGTCGAGCCGTTTTGATGTATCTGCGGAGGATATTGAAAACCTCCTCACTGAGGCAGAAACGAAGGTGAACGCTGCCGTTGAATTGCATGGGTTTGCCCGGCGGGCCAAAGAAGTTTTTGATCACGATGCCAGGATCGACTTGATCGAAATGCTTTGGGAAGTTGTTTATGCCGATGGTGTCGTTCACGACTACGAAGCGAATCTAGTGCGCCGCCTTGGTGGTCTCTTACATGTTGCTGATCGAGATAGCGGGGCTGCACGAAAAAGAGTGCTGCAACGTCTGGACATCACCCCTATAGGGACATAAAAATCAATTACCCTATTGTTTTAGGACTGAACTTATTCGGAGAAACCTATGACCTACATCGTCGTCGAAGATTGCATCAAGTGTAAACATATGGATTGCGTTGAGGTTTGCCCCGTCGACTGCTTCTATGAAGGGGAAAATTTTCTTGTTATTCACCCCGATGAATGTATCGATTGCGGGGTTTGTGAACCTGAATGTCCTGTTGAGGCCATCGTTCCGGATACAGAACCGAACGTCGAAGACTGGTTGGAAATAAACACTAAATTTGCATCCCTCTGGCCAAATATTACCCGCAAGAGAGAAGGTCCCGCGGATGCGGAAGATTGGAAAGGCAAACCTGGTAAAAAAGAACTTCTTAGCGAGAACCCGGGTCAGGGTGATTAGGATTTGAGGCGGTTTTCTTAAATCCTTTGCTGGGGCTGTTTTTCCTCTAAATATTGTGATATGTACTGCACAACGTCGATTGCCGTTGAACTAAAGAGTGGTTCACGTTGGTCGGCGTTTGGGCTATGTGTGATGCGCATAAACCTTAATGTTTTTGATTTTTATAAATTTCCGTATTTTGCGGACATGTTTGTAAATGGTAGGCGCGATCAGGCAATTGGGGCCAGGCGCCAGAGTTCAATATTTGGAGTAGTTTGAAATATGGCGGATGATGTCCCCTACAAGGAAGGCGAGTATGTCGTCTATCCAACCCATGGTGTTGGTAAAGTTGAAGCGATAGAAAAGCAGGAAATAGCCGGCCATAAGCTCGAGTTGATTGTGATTTCATTTGATAAAGATCGTATGATACTGCGTGTTCCGGTGGCGAAGGCAGCAACGTCGGGACTGCGTAAATTGAGTACGCGCAAGCGAATGGAAGACGCGATGACGACTCTCAAAGGTCGTGCCCGGGTCAAACGGACGATGTGGAGCCGCCGTGCTCAGGAATATGAAGCCAAGATCAATTCAGGTGATCCAGTGCTTATTGCCGAGGTCGTTCGTGATTTACATCGCAACGTCGGGCAGCCGGATCAATCATTTAGTGAACGGCAGATTTATGAAGCGGCTCGTGACCGCTTGGCTGGTGAAGTTGCTGCCGTTGATAAGACCGACCTCGAACAAGCCACTAAAAAGCTTGAAGAGACGATGCAAGCGGCCTGATCAAACGACTGATAGTGATAAAACGGCCTCCCCAGAAATGGCGGGGCCGTTTTTGTGTTTAGAGCAATTTTCGCGTAAATTGACGCAGTTTACGACCGCGTAATTGCGTATTAACAAAGGATTAGAGCTTTTTCAGCGATCTGGAAACCACCGGAAACGCTCTATTGAAGCACCAGTTTAACCCGTTTTCCGGGGTCCAGTTTTTCGTTCGCGGACATGCCGTTTAATACTCTGAACCATTGTTCATTAAAACTTCCAAATGGTAATTTTCTGGCCAGCGACATTACGCTATCGCCTGGCGATACAGTATGTAAACGGATCCTTTTCGGCTCAAGGGTCTTGGTTTCCTTGTCACTAGTCCGTCGGAAACTGTACGTCGTTCGACGTAGATCTTCACTCATTTGAGATGTTCGCTCCGGCGGGGTTAGGAAGGCCAATTGGAATATCTGATCAGGGGTGCCGCGCAGAACGAGAAGCCTAATATCTCGAACACCTTGAGGGGTTTGCATCTTGGCCGCACCTGTAACACCTGCAAACCCATTGACATCAATTTCTTCGACGCCCTGCAATGACAATGACTTGCCGTAAACTCCAATCAGGTACTGTCGCAGGTTAGTAACTTGGCGGGCGGCTTTCTGGCTTGGCATATCGAAAACGATGCGCGATTTCCCAGGGCCTATTGCTGTAACATTACTGGGTGAATTGAAGAGTACATAGCCGGGGGGAACTTCATAGCGAATTTTAAGGCCGGGATGAATAAACTCACGCCCTCTTCGGATACCCTGACCTGGGTCATCTCCAACAATCATTCCATTGAGTTGATTGAGAAACTCCTGCCGAGCGACGCGCGGATTGGTCAAGTGTTTGGCTTTGGCCAGTTTGATTGCCTGAGTGATCCGATCTTCGGTTCGGGGGTGAGTCGACATAATATTATGGCTGACACCATCCTCACCCTTCATTTCGGCTTCGAGCTTTGAATGGGTCGTAAGTTTTCGGAAAAATCCAGTCATACCGTTGGGCGTATAACCGACCCGGGTCATATACCTAACGCCAAGCATATCTGCTTGTAGTTCTTGTCCTCTGGAGTGTCCCTGAACGGCGGCCTGGGTGCCTAATGAGACAGCTTGTCCGATACCGCTTGGCAAACCCACAACGCTGCCGATAACGCCAAGAACCGTTAGCCCGATATTAGCGGCCTGGGTTGTTGAATACCGCTGAGCTGAATGGCGCGCCGTAATATGGCCAATTTCATGGGCAAGAACGCCTGCCATTTCGGCTTCGTTTTCCGCCAACGCAAGAAGGCCTCTCGTTATGTAGACGTATCCTCCGGGCAAAGCGAAGGCATTGACTTTCTCATCATTGAGAACGGTGAATCTGTAGGGGATGTTAGGGACTTCTGAAACCGCGGCCAGTTTTTTACCAATTGACCTTACGTAGCTCTTTAACTTTGCGTCTCCATATTCTCCGCCAAATTCTTTGAGGATTTTTGGATGTTCCTCGGCGCCGACGCGCCGTTCATCTTCTTCGGACATAAACGCTGTGAAACTTTGCTCACCTGTTGCGCGGTTGGTCGTACACGCGGCTGTGAAAAGAAGCGAAACCATCAGTGTTGGTGCCAGCGTTTGTCGAAGAATGGTGTGCATATTTGACCTGTTTAATATCGTTTGCACAATTATGAAGCGCTGATACGACTGCCGCAAGGAGTCCGTGGCGTCAATCAATCCAAACCGGATCATCACTGCCAAGCGGAACAGGGGGACGATCCCAACCCGAAGGTGTTTCGGGCAAATTAACAGCTGGTGCCATGTGTGATAAACGGCCCCACTGCGTATCTGTTTGTGTGATCAAATCCTGTATTGAAGCGGTGGTTGGACTTGGTAATTGTCTGACACTGAATGTGTCTTCAATGCGCCCCAATTGATTGATCCAGTGACCTGTTTGCGCCAATGACAGCCGTACAAGATAACTTCCGCCCTCTCGTGCACGCCGCGCCAAGGCGACCATCGCACCATGGGCGGCAAGGTAGCCAGTTGCATAATCCAGAGCCTGTGCGGGGAGGTGTTGGGGCGCCCCTGGCCCACTTTCCTCATAAACAAGTCCGCTGGCGCTCTGCACAAGACTGTCAAATCCGCGCCGACCTGCCCAGGGCCCCTGATGTCCATATGCCGATAGAGCGACGTAAACGATGCCCGGTCGGAGCCGAGCGAGGTCATCCGGACCAAACCCTCTCGATTGGAATGATCCCGGGCGGTAGGCCTGGGAAAATACATCTGCTGTGTTGATTAGTTTACGCAGCGTTTCGAGGCCTGTTTCTGACCTGAGGTCAATATGGGCAGACCGTTTCCCATGCCCGGTATCGAGCAATAGTGATTCTATATAGGGTAAGTGTGCCCCGCTGACCCGAAGTACGTCAGCGCCGTGTTCAGCCAAGGTACGGCCACAAACTGGACCTGCTAATACCCGAGATAGATCAAGCGCTCGAATGCCGGACAAGGGGCGGCGCGCTTTCGGCAGCGGTTCTGGAGGACTGTCTCCGATCTTGATGATCTCCATCAAAGGAAGGTTAGAGACTGCAATGGCCTGTTCGTGCCGCGCCCATTCCGAAGGTGATCTGACAAGCGCCGCGCATAAACCTTCATCTGCCAGGCGCTGATCGAGGTCGGCAGCCAGCCAGTTAGCTGTGGCGGACTTAACCTTATCTTTGTCGTTTGAGCAGCCGAGAACACGTAAAACACCATCACGATGATGAGGATAGTTGCAATGAAATTGCATCCACCGTTGGTCTTTAGTTTTATAAAAACCAGAAATGTCTCCCCACATTTCCCCGGCTGAACCACCATTCAATTGAAGAAATGTATTGGAGCGCATGGCCATTGCGCCGGTTCGAACATCAACTGAAATTTTCTGATCTCTACCGCCGCGTAACTGCCATAACTCTGACACTGCAAGTCCGACGGCACCGAGCACAGCCGCGCCGACAGTGCCAAGGCGAAACCGTGTCGCCAAGACCGGGTCTTCGCCCGTAAAGTTGATTTGGTTGATGGCAGCGGGCTCAATATTGTTGACGGCGACGATTTGATTAAGTGCGTCGTAGGGAGAAGATGTCATGTGGTGATCTCTCTGGCCGTTGTATACAGGACGTTATTGCGGACCGTTAAGAGGTTCGCTGATGGCGCGGGCCGTTTCCATCGCCAGTGGCGCCAGTTTCTGGCGTACGTCTTCCTCAGTCCAGGCTGGCATATAGGCAGGAATTTGTACGGCAGCGATGGCGCGCCCCGTTTGATCGAGAACCGGTGCAGCGACACTAATTTCGTTCATAATCGATTGTTGGATTCCAATCCCATATCCTTGTTCTCTGGCCATAGATATACGCTCCAAAATGGCATCGCGTCTGGTAATAGTATGCGGCGTAATGGCTGTTTTTGTCGAGCGATCAACAATGTCGATGGCCTCGCGCTCTGGCATAAACGCAAGCATCACGGTGCCGCTGGATGTACAATAGGCGGGCATGCGCCGCCCTGGTATCGTTGCCATATAGTTGGTTTTTTCATGAGGAATACGCAGTGTGTAGATGATATCAGTGCCGGTCATTTCACACAAATTGACCGTCGTATCGAATTTTTTACTGGCATCAATCAGCCGGGATACGGCAGATTCCGCAAGGTGATTTTGGGCGAGATAGGTAAATGAAAGATCAAGCAGGCCAATGGCCGGGCGATACCGGCGGGTGCCGCTGTCTTTTTCAAGATAACCAAGTTTATGCAAGGTATTGGAGAACCGTTGCGCCGTACTTTTGTCAAAACCGGTAAGATGCGCAATTTCAGTAATGCCCAAAGGCGTTTTCGCTTTTCTAAAAGCCTCAAGGACCCGAAATCCTTTTTCCAGAGACCCAACAAATAAAGTGTCGGAGGTCTTGCCATCTTGTTTGAATGGTTGAGGTTTTGGCATCGGTTTATTTCTTTTGCGCCCTTGACGAAATTTGACGTTCTTAATAATGTAATTATTATATAACATAGAGTATTATATAATAATACTTTGAAAATCACTGTTTATTTAAACCAAACATTTGGAGGCTTCTGTGGGCCGCGACTCTGCGATTGCAAAAATTGAATCCTATTTTGATGACAATCATTTTTTTGAAAATTTAAGCCGCCGGGTTGCGATCCGTACGGAAAGCCAGGACCAAAAGCGGAAACCCGATCTTCAGCAGTACCTGGATGGCGAAATGTCACCTTTCCTGCAGTCCATGGGCTTTAACTGTGAGATTTTCGACAATCCGGTTGCCCACGGTGGGCCATTTCTTGTTGCTGACCGTTTTGAAGGTGCGGATCTGCCGACAATTCTGACCTACGGACATGGCGATGTCGTGCCTGGATATGACGCTCAATGGAAAGATGGGTTGTCGCCCTGGACGTTGGAGAAACGGGATGGTCGCTGGTACGGGCGTGGAACAGCCGACAACAAGGGTCAACACACGATTAACTTGGCGGCATTGAACTGCGTTCTGGAGACACGTGGCAAACTCGGTTTCAATATCAAGGTGCTTATTGAAACCAGTGAGGAAATCGGATCCCCAGGTTTAAATGAATTCGCGGCTATGCATAAAGACCGCCTGAAGGCTGACGTGCTGATTGCGTCAGACGGCCCGCGCTTATCCCCTGGGCGCCCAACCTTATTTATGGGGTCGCGCGGTGCTTTTAATTTCAAAATGTCTTTGAATCTTCGTGCCGGCGGGCATCACTCGGGCAACTGGGGCGGGCTTCTGGCTAATCCCGGCGTTATCCTCAGTCATGCGATCGCCAGTATCATCAGCCCAACGGGAGAAGTCTTGCTGGACGGTATTCGCTCGCCTGAACCGATGCCAAATTCCGTGCGGGCAGCAATCAGCGATTTGCAGGTCGATGGCGGCGAAGGTGCTCCAGAAATTGATCATTATTGGGGGGAGCCCGGTTTTACCAGCGGAGAGAAGGTCTTTGGCTGGAACACGTTTGAGGTTTTGTCTTTCATAACCGGTAATCCTGGAAACCCGGTTAATGCCGTTCCGCCCAGGGCCGAAGCAGTTTGCCATATAAGGTTTGTCCCGCCGTCAGATCCAGAAACCTTCCTGCCGGCCATTCGTCAGCATCTCGATCAGAACGGGTTTTCAATGATTGAACTTGAGCAAGAGAAGGATGTGATGAACGCGACTCGTCTTGATCCAGATCATCCATGGGTTCAATGGACGGCAAACTCTATCACTACGACCACTGGGTCAGAGGTTGACCTTCTACCTAATCTGGGTGGATCTCTTCCCAATGAAGTTTTTGCTGATACGATTGGAATGCCAACGATTTGGGTTCCGCATTCATACGCCGCCTGCTCTCAGCATGCGCCTAATGAGCATATTCTCCCCGAAGTCAGCCGTGATGCACTGCGGTTGATGACAGGTATCTGGTGGGATATGGGCGGCGGTAATACACCACAGAGTTAAAGGAATTCAGAATGCCAATCTTACACGTGGAAATATTTGAAGGTCGAAGCATCCAGAAAAAACGCGAACTGACCAGTGCCTTGACGGCGGAATTGGTTCGCGTGCTTGAGTGCGGAGAGGCGTCAGTGAATATAATAATTGAAGAACGTAAAAAAGAGAACTGGTCTGTCGGTGGGGAACTTTATTCCGACAAATTTCCAGATTAACCGAAATCTATTAGGAAACATCATGCCAGACCTATGTGATCAATCCGCAGTTGATCTTCGCCGAATGATCGGGGCTAAGGTGGTATCTCCAGTAGAGGTTCTGGAGAGCTGTATCGGGCGAATTGAAGCCGTTGATCCAACCGTTAACGCCATGGTGACAAAGGCATATGTTCGGGCGAGAGCCGAGGCACTAGTTGCCGAAAAAGCGGTGCTTGCTGGCGATGATCTCGGTTTGTTACACGGACTGCCGGTCGGTATTAAGGATCTTGAACAAACGGAAGGCCTCCGGACCACTTACGGATCTTTAATTTACGAGGATAACATTCCGGACGAAGATCAGCTCTCCGTTTCGAACGTTCGAAGTGAAGGCGGTATCGTTGTTGGAAAAACCAATACACCTGAATTTGGCGCCGGTGCAAATACCAAAAACCGGGTATTCGGTACGACGTGTAATCCATTTAATACAAATCTGAGTTGCGCCGGGTCATCTGGTGGGTCGGCTGTTGCCCTCGCCTGCGGAATGGTATCCCTCGCATCTGGGTCGGACTTTGGCGGCAGTTTACGCACACCAGCCGGATTTTGCGGTGTTACCGGGTTTAGGCCCTCCCCGGGAACGGTTCCGGTTGAAGGCCGCGCGGTGCCTCTGTCTCCTTTTGCCGTTAACGGGGCGATGGGACGCAGTGTTGCTGACGCCGCCTTATTGTTGGCGGCTCAAATGGATACTGACATCCGCGATCCATTTTCCTCTCAACTCGATCTCGATCTGCTTGATCCTATCGGTGAACTGGATCTGAGTTGTTTGCGCATTGCACTGACACCGGATCTTGGCTGCGCGCCGGTCGACCGGGATATTCGCACCGCGTTTACAGAGAAAACCAATTGTTTTCGGTCTGTGTTCGCGTCAGTGGATGAACACAGCCCCGATTTTAAAAATGTGCATGACGCTTTTGAAATTTTGCGCGGCGTGTCGTTTGTCGGGGCACACCATGAACGTTTCAAAAACCACCGCGACCTTCTCGGCCCCAATGTTATCGACAATGTAACCAGGGGGCTTGAGTATTCGATGGCGGATGTCGCCTGGGCGCACGTTGAGCAAGGCAACATATATCGGCGTTTTCTCAAATTTTTTGATGACGTTGATATTCTGATATGTCCAACCGCGGCGGTATCACCTTATCCGCATGAACAGTTATCGGTAAGCGAAATCAACGGTGAGAAAATGCCGACATATATGCGTTGGTTGGCCCTGAGTTATGGCCCGACAATGGCACTAGCAGCGTCATGCTCGATCCCCGCCGGTGTCGACCATAAGGGTTTGCCCTTCGGTATTCAGATCATTGGTCCAAATGGATCGGACCGGTTTGTCCTGGAAGTCGCTCATACGATTGAAAGGTATCTTAGAGATCACACGGATTTATTACGGCCGATGCCGGATATTGCGAAATTAACACGACAGGGAAATTAATATGTCGATAAAACTTTTCACGGCGTGCCTCGGCACTGAAACTCATACTGGAGGGCCGCTGCCAACCGACACCAATGGGTTCGAAAGTACGTATTTCGTCCGGAATGGAGAGCATCCGGAAGCAATGAATATGTTCGGCGTGCCGTTGGTCATCTGGCGAGATCGTGCTCGTGTAAAGGGATGGGACGTGGTCGAAAGCCTGTGCACATTTGCGACCCCTTCAGGGCTTGTTGTCAAAAAAACCCACGAAATGTTGCGCGACGAAATTCTCAGTGATTTGCGTGCGGCAATGCCCGTTGACGTCGTTATGCTCAGTCTGCATGGAGCCATGGTCGCTGACGGTTATGACGACTGCGAAGGAGACCTAGTTCACCAGATACGCACCATCGTTGGGCTTGATGTCCCGATCGGGGTTGAGTTCGATTTACACTGCCACATCTCGCGTCAATTTATTGAAGATGTAACCGCATTGGTTATATTCAAAGAATATCCACATACTGATTTTTCCGCCCGAGCTGAAGAATTATGGCAAATTATGGAAGGCAAACTGGACGGCACGCTTAATCCACATGTTAGTGCCTATGACTGTAGAATGATTGGCGTCTATCATACGACCAGAGAGCCGATGCGGGGTTATGTTGATCGTATGACCGAGCTCGAGAAAACTGACGGTGTACTGTCGATCTCATTAGGTCATGGGTTCCCTTGGGCCGATGTTTCGGAAGTCGGATCACGCGTGATTGTTGTCACTGATAACAAACCGGACCTTGGGCGGGAACTGGCAGAAAAACTGGGCCGTGAACTTTGGGACCTACGGGACGAAATAACGCCGCATTATCTTGATCTTGATGACGCCGTTGATGCTGCGATGGCGTTTGACGGCGGTCCTGTTGTGCTTGCCGATATGTCTGATAACCCGGGGGGCGGTGCTGCGGGGGACTCCATGTTGCTGGTCGCGGCTTTGCTGGAAAAAGGTATCAGTGATATTGCCGTTGGCGGAATATGGGATCCAGTGGCCGCGCAAATTTGCTGCGGCGCTGGCGAGGGAGCTGAATTTGATTTGCGTCTTGGCGGCAAAACCGGCCCAGCATCCGGGACGCCGATGGATATTCGTATTAAGGTTAAGAAAATTATACGAGATTGTATTATTGAAGGACTCGGTGGGTCGAAAGGGAAACTCGGTGATGCGGTGATGGTTCAAGCTGGCAGTGCTGACTTTATCGTGCATTCCGGCCGGTGCCAAAACATGCACCCGGCGTTCTTTGCTGAGTTTGGGATTGATATCACCACCAAGAAAGTCCTGATCGTGAAATCCATGCAGCATTTTTATGGAGCATACGCACCTGTATCAGCAAAAATAATATACACCGCGAGCGATGGTAGCCTGATTTGGGATTTCACAAAATTCCCTTATACCAAAGCTGCCCGTCCGGTATGGCCGATTGATGCTGACCCCTGGACTTCTAACGTGGAGCGACCGTGGTAATGGGAGAAGCACGCCAACGACGTATTCTGATCGCAGGGTTTAAACACGAAACGAACACCTTTAGCCAATTGCCAACGACACTTGATAGTTTTAAGGCGCGAACGCTGGTGTATGGCGCTGACGTGGAGAAAGCGTTCCGTGGAACAAAAACGGAAATCGCAGCATTTATGGACGCCTGCGAGCAGAACGACTGGCACGCTGTACATACAGTTTGCGGCGATGCGACGCCGTCAGGGCAGGTCGCGCAAGAGGCGTTTGAACATGTCGCATCGACAATCATTAATACACTGACTGTGTTGGCACCAATTGACGGAATTTTGTTATCGCTGCATGGGGCGATGGTGTGTAGCCACGTCCAAGATGGTGAAGGAGAGTTGCTGCGCCGTATTCGTGAAAAATCCGGGCGCGATATCCCTATCGCTGTTACTCTGGATCTACATGCCAATGTTACGGACCAGATGGCAGATTTAGCGGATATTATCGTAATATACCGTACCTATCCACACATTGATCAGTATGGAGTGGCGGCAGAAGCCGCGGAGCTGTTGCGGCGTACGCTTGACGGCGATATCAAACCGAGCTGTACGGTGCGCCGCGGGGCGATGATCGATGGTGCCGATCATGGTAGAACGACGGCACCGGGGCCGATGAATGAGGTCTTGGAGACCGCAAAACACCTGTCCTCTGATGACGGTATTTTGTCGATCAGCATTGCCGCCGGGTTCCCCTGGGCCGATATAATGGATACAGGGCCGAGTGCCGTTATCGTTAGTGACGGTGGCCAATCGAAATCAGTCGAAATCGCTGATGCTTTGATTGAAGAGATTTGGCAAAGCCGTACCAGGCTTACTATTCATACGCACCCGGTGGGTGCAGCGATAGCTGTCATAAAAACCGCGACAAATCTCGACAAGCCAATTGTATTGGCAGATTTTGCCGACAATCCAGGCGGCGGCGGGTACGGCGATTCAACAACGTTGCTCCGCGCGATGATAGATGCTGATTTGGGCAATGCCGCCTTTGGTATGATCTACGATCTGGCAGCTGTGCAAACCTGTACTGAACAAGGTCTGGGTGCCCATGTGGTTGTTGCCATCGGCGGCAAGATTGACCCGCGCTATGGAGAACCTATTCCGGTAACCGGACGGGTGCTTGCCGTAACGGATGGGAAGTTTAAGCTCAAAGGGCCGATGATGGCAGGGACGTCGATTAACATGGGGCCGACCGTGGTATTACAGGTTGGCGGTATTGATATAATTCTGACAAGCGGACGTTTTCAATGTAATGACCTAATGTATTTTGAACACGCACGGGTCGATATATCAAACAAATCCGTGATTGCGGTAAAATCGGCACACCATTTCCGCGCCGCGTTCGGACCGGTTGCCTCAGAGATTATTGTGGTTGATGGTGGCGGTGGGTTGACGTCCAGAAATTTCAAAAAATTGCCATTTGAGAACGTTCGCCGACCTGTGTACCCACTCGATTTGGACTGACTATTAATTCAGCCGCCGCACAATTTGGTGTGCGGCGGCTGTGATTAATCAGCTTTTTTTGCTGTATCTTCGTAGACCAACAAACAGGCTTACGCACATCAAAAGCAATATGATCGTAAACGGAAATCCGGTTGAAACGGCCATTGCTTGCAGAGCGTTGAGGCTTTCTTTGCCGCCAACAATCAGCAGGGTCGCCGCTACCAATCCTTCAAATACGCACCAGAAAACCCTCTGGGATGCAGGTGCATCGGTTTTGCCGCCAGCGGTGATCGTATCAATGACCAGGGAGGCAGAATCCGATGAGGTTACGAAGAACACCAAAACCAGAATGATACCGATGAACGATGTGATTGTTGCAAGCGGTAATGGTTCCAGCATGACAAACAATTTTAGCTCAAGTGCTGCTGATTTTACGGGTGCTGCCGCATCTGCAACAACCTGCGCAATAGCCGTGCCGCCAAACGCGCCCATCCAAACCATCGTCACGACCGTCGGAATAAGGATCACGCAAAAGACAAATTCCCTGATCGTGCGACCTTTTGATACGCGGGCAATGAACATACCAACAAAAGGAGACCAGGAAATCCACCAAGCCCAGTAGAATGATGTCCAGCCTTGAGAGAAATTAGCATCTTCACGGCCAAATGGCATCGACAAAGGCACAACGTTTTGCACGTAGGCGATCGCGCCGGAAAAGATCGAGTCAAATATCGCTGCCGTTGGGCCAACGGCGATGACAAAAATTAACAACAATAATGCCAATCCAATATTGATTTCTGACAAAACCTTCACGCCGCCATCAAGGCCGCGTAATACGGATATCAATGCCAATGACGTAATTATCGTAATCAGAATAACTTTCGCACCATTGCCGGTGCTCCAGCCAAACAAATAATTAAATCCGGCAAGGGCTTGCTCGGTACCAAATCCGAGTGAGGTCGCGATGCCGAACAAAGTGGCAAACACGGCCATTATGTCAATCGCGTGTCCCGGCCAACCCCAGATCCTTTCACCTAACAACGGGTAGAATGCGGAGCGCAGTGTCAGGGGAAGATTACAATTGAAGCTGAAGAACGCGAGCGCGAGCGCGACCACGGCATAAATAGCCCAAGGGTGTAGTGCCCAGTGGAATATTGTTGCGGCCATGCCAAGGTTTCGCGCACCTTCAACATCTCCCATCGCGGCGCCAAGCGGTGCCCAATCTGTTCGGACGCCGCCTTCCATAGCTGTGCCGCCCATTGATGAGGAAAAGTGGGACAATGGCTCAGACACGCCGAAGAACATCAGGCCAATGCCCATCCCTGCTGCGAACAGCATGGCGAACCAACCCATATAGCTATACTCGGCCTTTGCATCATCGCCCCCGAGGCGGATTTTACCAAAAGGAGTGACCATCAGGACAAGGCAAAAGAGAACAAAGACATTTGCTGAACTGAGGAAAAACCAATCAAAGGTTGATGTCAGGGTCGGGCGTAACCAACCGAAAAACGCCGTAGCGTCTTGTTGAAACATCAATGTAACGAGCACAAACGCAATAATAGAAAGAGCTGATATCAAAAATACTGGATTATGGATATCAAGCCCAAACGGCGTAATATTGTCCTGACCAATCTTATAGTCACTATTCGTGTCTTCAGACATTAGTTCCCCCAATCTTGTTTCTCTTAACTGCCTAAGCAGTAAAGGTGGATTAAAATAGGATTACTTGTTGTGGACGTTTATATCGGCCAACTTATTTATACTACAAAAATTTATGTTTGATGTGGTGAAAACAATTTTCTTGGGGCGACAGTTCCATGTCATTTTCAGACATTACAAGGAAAGCATATAATGAACCGTTTGGTTGAGAAAAGTCATGTCGCCAGTTATGTCGATCCGATTACTATCGATGCCGGGGAGCAGCTCAATTTGACCGGCCGCCGCGATGAATGGGATGGACACGTCTGGTTATGGGCGGTGGCTGCCGATGGCCGTGAAGGATGGATCCCAGATACCTTGCCTGAGGTAAAGGATGGGCACCGCGTTGCCTCTTATACCTATTCAACTGCAGAGCTTACGGTTTACGCCGGTGATGTCATCGATACACTCAGGGAAACTCACGGATGGGTTTGGGGCGCGAATGACAAATCCGAACAAGGGTGGGTACCGATCAACGTACTGGCACCGCGCTAGTTCAAGCATGCGGCGGATTAGTCCACCGGTACGTCAAATTAATGCGCGGCCTGACGATTTTCTTTGTTTTTGGAACTGAATGTTGCCAGTGGTGTTGGGTCGGGCCATCCATAATAAGGAGACTTGAATCTGGTAGGTCAATAGACACCGCTTCGCCCTTTATGGTTTTGTGCCGCAAACGAAAGCGCCTGGTTTGACCGAAATTAACGGATGCGATAACAGGGTTTTCCCCAAGGACCATCTCATTATCCTGGTGCCACCCCATGCTGTCATTTCCATCGCGATACAAATTAAGCAAAACGGAATTAAAAACAGCCCCGGTCAGTATTTGGATATGGTTTTTGATCTCTAATAGAGACGGGGACCACGGTTCTGGTGCCATTGTTAACCCTGAATACGTGTAGGGGACGTCGCCATGCCAACTGGTCAGGCGGGGCGTTGGGTATTGCCGTCCATAAACCAATAACTCATCCTGGCGCCAGGGGCAGGATGATAAAAACTCATCATAGTATCTGGATGACTGATCTGGGGCCCAGACGTTTTCCAACAAATAAACGCACCCGTCCCGATTAATCAATTTCTGTTTTGTGGTCGTGAGCATCAACGTCAATGCAGGTTAGGGCGCACCAAGAAGCTGTCTCGGTCGGCTGATTTAATTTGTACGTCAAAGTGGTTGTCATCTCGTAATATCGAAAGCGTGACGATAACCCCGGCGTCACCCATTGCCCAAAGTTGACGATAGAATGTCGGTAGATCTTCAACTGGATGGCCGTTGATCGCGGTCAGGCAATCACCTGTTTCAAGGCCAGAAGTCGCGCTCGGGCCGTCGGGCGTCACGCCCGCCACAAATAAATGATCATCAGTTTCTGCAATCATTGTACCCAACCACGGCCGTGCCGGTTTATTGACCCGGCCATACGTGAGGAGGTCGTTTAAAATGGGTTTCAAAATGTCGATCGGGACAATCATATTGCCCTCAAAAGGCATTTCGTCTTCGTCTGAATGCTGTACGAATAATGAGCCGATACCCACAAGTTCGCCTTGATCGGATATTAACGCGGCGCCCCCCCAAAATGGATGTGGCGGTGCCGTAAAAATCGCTTCGCTCAGCAAATATTCCCAATATCCGGCAAATTCCTGTTTTGCCGCAACGCGTGCGCTGACCGCATTTTCGCTACCGCCATGCCCAGCTAGGACGACATCATCCCCGACATTCAAATTTGTAGAACTGCCAAAGGTTATTGGGGTAGCGTTCAGTTTTCCAAGCGCCTGGATCAGGCCAAATCCGGTTTCCTGATCATAGGCGAGGACATGGCCGGAGATCGCTTGCCCCTGACCGTCAATAAGCCATATTTTTTGAGCTTCAATCGTAAGGTAACCAATTGTCAGAACAAGACCCGTATCATTGATTACAACGCCGTGACCATACCTTTCAGTTCCAAGAGATGAAGCAGTGAAGGCATTTTCTGGCACTTCGCATCTCACGGATACAAGGGCTGATAGCGTTTTCGTCAAGTCATATGAAACATCATCGGGTTTCGGTTGCTGAGCTGGATCAACGATCGTGTCTTCGTCCATAGTAAAATTAAGGTCCTGCTGGCGAGTGGGTTAACGTTTCAACCTCTAAATCATGCCATTGGGAGCGACAGATGTCACTGATCAGTATCGAAAAATCTTCGAACTATACTGAGTGGTCACGTTGTCGGCTCGTCACAATTGACTGGATCTTCTATTAAGATAATCTCTGGCGAATAGTTTTATACTTAAGATAATTTGCTAACATTTTTAGAATTGTGATCAGACATGAACCATGGAATTGTATGTGCCCCTCAACCCGAAGCCGTTGAGGCTGGCGCGTTGGCATTAAAAGCTGGCGGCAACGCTGTAGATGCGGCGATAGCATGCGCACTTGTACAAACTGTTGTCGATCCGCAAATGTGCGGTATCGCCGGGTTCGGATCCATGCAAATTTACCTAAAAGATCGAGGAGAGCATCTGCTCATTGATTTTCATGGCCGGGCGCCGCTATTGGTCACGGAAGACATGTGGGAAGATATGATCATTGGCGAAACGGAAGATGGGTTTGGATTTATTCTTGAGGGCGGGGTTAACGATCTTGGGTATGGGGCAATCACCACACCGATGAGCCTGAAAGCCTATGACGAAGCGTTAAAGCGCTACGGGACCAAGACGTTGGCGGAACTTCTTGAACCAGCAATCGACTACGCGGAGAACGGCTTTATGGTCCGCCCGCATGTTTCGCAGTTCTGGAACATGGTTGAGGGCGCAGGCAGGGAGCCGCACATCAAACGTATTACGGCCGATCCGGCGGCGCGGAAAATTTACGTAAAACAAGATGGCGATATTCGAAAGCCGGGAGAGATATTAAAAAATCCTGATTTGGCAAAAACTTACCGCAAGATCGCGGCTGAGGGTATTGAAGTATTTTACAGCGGTGATATGGCTGAAACCATCACCTCCGATGTGCAAGAAGGCGGTGGTTATCTTTCCATGGAGGATTTGAGAACGGTTGATATAACGGTTACCGATCCTCTGTGGGGAGAATACCGCGGTTATCGCATTGCGACTAATCAGCCTCCCGGCGGCGGTATTATGCTTATCGAGATGCTGAATATTCTTGAAAATTTTGACCTCAAAGCCATGGGACATAATTCGGCCGATTATCTTGCGATCGTGTCTGAAGCGATGAAAATTGCAACGGTTGACAAGGATTTACACGTTGGAGACCCGAATTTTGTCGATATTCCCATGGATCGCTTAACGTCAAAAGACTATGCCGGAGAACAGGCGAACAACATTAAACGCGGCGAGATCAAACATGTTCCGCGGGTACAAGCGTCCGAACAAAGCAAAGACACGACACACGTCTGTACCACCGACGATACCGGTAACATGGTCTCGATGACTCACAGTCTTGGTATGCCATCGGGCGCAATTACCGAGGGTCTTGGATTTATGTACAACGGGTGTATGTGTGTATTTGACCCGCGCCCTGGAAATACGGGGTCCCTGAAGCCGGGAAAAACGCGGTTTACGGCAATGTGTCCGACGATGCTTTTTGACGGCGAGAAGCCCAAATTAATCATCGGAGCGCCAGGAGGAACGTATATCACCATGGGCGTGGTTCAGGGAATTTTGAACGTTGTAGATTTTGGTATGGATGCGCAAATGGCTGTATCAGCCCCTCGTATTTGTACAACTAGTGACATTATCGATGTAACCAATCGCATTCCACGCTTTATCGAAAAAGAGCTCAATGAAAAAGGATACGTGGTTCGGCGCTCACCGCTTAGCTATCATTTCGGTGGTGTGCATGCGATTTCGTTTGATGATGACGGCATCGGGGCGGGCGGCGCTGATCCAGGCCGCGATGGGATGGCTTTAGAGGTATAGATAAAGATGCATCTACCCTCGCGCTCGCTGAGACCGTGCGGGGCAGATGCATCGTAGAGATAAATTACAATATACAGTGTTTGGCAAAGTCAGCGGCTTCGTTGGATGTCCAGTCGCCTTTTGGTTTTTCCTTTAATTCCTCACACCATTCTTTTGAACCGACTTCGGCTGAACACGCCGATAATCCGGTGATCACGGTGAAGGCCAGCGCAATTCCCGAGTAAAGTGGTTTAATTTACGACGACGTAATTGCGTATTAACAAAGGGTTAGGGCGTTTTCGGCGATCCAAAAATCGCCGGAAACGCTCTAGTACCAGTACCGCGCTTGTTTTTCTAAGTGAACTCATCAACAGAGACCTTTTCAATTTATGAATTAGAACGCTTCGATCATACAGGCTCGGTGATCGCAGATCCATAGTTCCTAAATTATTCGACGCCGCCCTATGGCGCGATCCGATTGTAAGCGTTAATATTGATAAAATTTGATGGCGTCAAATACGAACCTAACCGCTATATGCGCCCGTTACCCAAGAGCAGTAAGGTTTTGATCAATGAACTCAGACCCCAACTTTGACGATCTGAAGTTCGATGATGAGGCGAATGAAATTGAGGAAGCGCCCATTCTGAAAGGTGCTGGAAATCACATCACGCCTGGCGGATATAATAAGTTTCGCGATGAACTTGAAGATCTGGTTAGAGTTCAGCGCCCAGAAATTGTTGAGACGGTTTCGTGGGCTGCAGGCAACGGTGACCGCTCAGAAAATGGCGATTATATTTACGGCAAAAAACGATTGCGCGAGATCGATCGCCGAGTTCGTTTCCTGAGCCGCCGACTGAAACATGCCGTTGTCGTCGATCCGAAAAAGCAGCAGCGAAAAGATCAGGTTTTTTTTGGTGCGACTGTAACATATGTCAACGAAGATGATTTCGAACGGACAATCATGATTGTCGGGGTTGACGAAGCAGACTTGGATCAGGGGTGCGTCAGTCTGGCGTCACCAATAGCGCGTGCATTGATGAAAACTTCGATTGGTGATGCGGTTGATCTGCGAACGCCGGGCGGCATCGTGTCACTGGAAGTACTGAAGATCAGTTACTGAAGATTACGCGGGCAGGGACTAACGCTCCGCAAAAATCTTTTTTAACAGGTCTGTGGTTCGCGCAGCGGGGTTGGAGCGGATAGCGGCTTCTTCCGCCGCCATATAATGAAATAATCCGTCAAGTGCTTTGGACACGGCGTAAGCCGTAAGGTCGGTCTTTACGTCAGGAACAAATGGCACGGATTTGTACTGGTTGATCATATCATCATAGGCTTGAAGTGCGCCAACCTCAGCAAGACTATTTTCCACAATTGGCGTGAAACGTTTAGTCAGGGGAGGAGACATCGTACGCTTGAAATATTGTGTTGCCGCGTCTTTTGACCCTTCGAGAATGCCTTTGGCATCTTCCAGTGTCATGGCTTGAATTGATGCCCAGAATATATCTCTGGCTTCTGGTGCGGCTATTTCAGCTGCGCGATTTATGCGGGTTTCGACGTTTTTGGTCAGGCTGCCAAAACCAAACTTATCAAGCGTGTCGTGCACAGCCCTCAACGTGTCCGGCAGCGGAATGTGAATGGCGGAATCGTTTAGATAGCCTCCTGTTCGACCGACTTGAGAAACCACTTTTTCACTGCCGATACGTAATGCTTCTTTCAGACCGGTCGTAATATCTTCAGTACTTAGTCCCATAACAGCGGATGGGCTCGTTTCTACCGAGGCCTGGCCCGTTGCTTCTTTGAGCGCTTTCTTCGCCAAATCCGACCAGCTTTGCGCCTGCGCGGGGAAATTTAAAAATACCAGCGTAACCATCAGGACTATTAACCGAGCAATGCGTGTTGCCATGTGTTTTCTCACTGTCCTAATTATTTAGGTAAGTTGGGGTCGATTCCATCTTTAAAACGAGCCAACCCACGTTTAAGGAAACTGACCCGCATCGGCGCTCCGTTTCCAGATCCTGCCGTCATTTTGCTTTCCGGCGTAGGGTTCGTCACATCTGGCCAGTGCCCGGGTTGCGGTTCGGCCCCTTCAGCGGCGATCTCCATGGGTTCGTCATCTTCAATCGCCGGAATATCCAGAAGTTCCATGTATTCCCATGTTGCTTCAAGGGGAATATTATTCGGATCATAAAAATATATTGACCAGAACATGCCATGATCGACCGCACCATGGACGTCAATTCCAGCGGCTTCCAACCTGTCTTTTAAATTGAACAGCTCAAACTTCGATGAAACCGTGAAGGATACGTGATCGAAGCCAAGTGGTTCGCTGGTCCGTTCGCCGGGGAATTTTTGCTCCATTGAGACAGCACCTTCATATTCGAAGAACGCAACATGCGTTTCGCCATCTCCCATACGAAAAAAATAATGGCGATATCCGTCATGACCTATACCGGCACTTAACGTCATGCCAAGAAGGTCGCGATAAAACCGGACTGTTTTGGTCATATCGTCAGTAATGAAAGCAAGGTGGTTAATATTGCGTAGGGTCATAATGATTCTCCCGAATTTGCCGTCTCGTTTATCACATGTGGACCCATGTTCCGACGGGTGAGTGAAAGAATGTTGGCTATGCTTTAGGTCTCTCCATAGGGTAAACTTTTTCCACGTGAGTATAGTCCTTATACCCCATACGGGCGAGCGGCATAATGCGCTCAATATCAACAATACCGTTTGTTAAGACATCATCCTTGATGTGAACACCAATAACCTGGCCGATAACCATGGCGTGGCGAACGCCCGGCGTGTCACTAGGCATATCGACGATTTTGAATAAAACACACTCCAGGTGAATGGGGGCATCGGCGACGCGTGGTGGTTTGACCATTTGCGCGGGTTCAGTTTTAAGGCCGGCCAGTTCAAATTCATTGATGCCTGAGCCAACGCTTGCGCTCGACGTACTCATCTGATCGCGCAATGCCCATGTTGACATGTTGCACACAAATTCGCCTGTTTCTTCAACATTACCCAAGGAATCTTTGGTCCGGTCACCCGTATTGCCATTTGCGCCGAACATAACCATTGGTGGTTCACTGCTGACGGCATTAAAAAAGCTGAAAGGGGCCAAATTTATTTGCCCGCGTGCACTGAGTGATGAAATCCATCCGATGGGACGAGGGACGACGCAACTCTTGAAAGGATTGTGTGGCAGGCCGTGTGGTTTATCGGTTTCCCAGAACATTCGGGCGTTCCTTGTCAGAAAGAGTTGATGACTTAAATTATTATTGAAGATGGTGCCCGCTAAATTATAAATCCAGTATCAGGGTTTCGCCCGATTTGGCGCGCGATACGCAGGGTAGAATAGTGGTTTGAGAATCGCGATCTGCATCGCTTAACAAGTCGTCACGATGATCGGCAACGCCGCCCAAAAGATCGGTCTGGCAGGTTCCGCAAATTCCGGATTCACACGATGAGTCTATATCGACCCCAGCGTCTCGAATCGCCTCAATGATGCTTGATCCGGCCGGAACTTCGACGGTGACGTCGCTTCTTTTAAGAATAACGGTGAACGTTTCGTCACCATCTTGATTGTTATCATCTATGCCCGAGAATAGTTCAAAGTGAACGTTCTCATTCGGCCAATGGGATGCTGCAGTCCGGGCCGCATCAATCAAACCTCTCGGGCCGCAAATGTACAGATGTGCGTCATCGGGACAGGTTTTTAGGACCACCGCTAGGTCGATGCCATTCGTTGGATCGCCGCCGTCGTGGTGAAAGGTGAGGCCAGCGGCAAATATGTCCTGTACGTCTTTGGCAAAAGCGGTTTCCTCAATGCTTTTTGTGCAATAATGAAGGCTGAATTTTCCCCCACTACGCGCCAGATAACGGCCCATGGATATGATCGGCGTTATTCCGATACCGCCAGCAATGAAAATATGTTCACTGGCGGCGCCCGACAGTTCAAAGTCGTTTTCCGGCCGTAATACAGTGACCAGATCACCCACTGAAAGATCATTGTGCATCCATTGCGAGCCACCTTTACTATCGGGCTCGATCAACACAGAAATGATGTACTGACCCTGATCTGAGGGATCATTTGTCAGCGAATATGAACGGCGAAGTTCGTTATTGATTTTGATATCTATATGCGCGCCAGCGGTAAATGTCGGAAGGCCGCGGCCATCTGGCGATCGTAATGCGAACGCCTTAATGGTTGGAGTCTGATTTTCAATTCGGGAGACTTGCAATTGCAATTCTGCGTCCAAAGTAGGGTGTGGAAATTCCTGATCATTGGCGAGGATCAGGTGATCAACCTTAACGCCGCCCAGAATATGGCTTTGCAAAATCTGCTCTACATCATCTGTTGAGTTAATTCCGTACCAAATCCCTTCGGGATAGATGACCATTACAGGACCGAGTTCACATCGATCCAGGCATCCAGCTTTATTGATCCGAATTCCATCAATGCCCAATTCCTTAGAGCGAATTTTCATGTGTTTGTGAAGGTCAATAGAGCCGCGCTTTGAACACGAACCACGCGGATGTCCCTCCGCTCTTTCGTTTATGCAGACAAATAAATGAGCTTCGTAAAAAGGCTCAGTTGCGGGCGATGTGCTGCTCATAAATAGAAATTCCTTTGGAACGATACGCTGTAGCAGATAAAAATGGGGCTGAATCCATATAGATCAATAGGTCAGCGTTTGCACTGCAAAGATTTTATTGCCGCCATAGATTTTGGTGATGAAATGCCGACGCCGGAGTCCGATGAAACGGGTTGTTGCAATTAGAATGCAAATTAAACAAGCTGTATTGCTGCACGTGCACACTGGTTTTACTGAAAATCTCCGTGCCGTAACAATCATCCGCCAATTGATGGGGTATGTAGATGTAAATAAATAAACGCCGAATAATGTCTAAATAATGTATGGATAGTTAGTTCGTACTTATAAAATTGAAATTATTATTATCGATATGACTTCATATATTCAAATAACAAATAATAAAAATTAAATTATGGAAGGAATTTTAATGACCGAATTTGTGTATTTATTCCCGATCGATGATTTTTATAGTATCTGCACGCATAAAACATCTGCATTTCAACGAATTTATTTTAAATTTTAGAAATTTTTTATTTGGCTGTTCCTCTGACTTTTGCTATTTATCTGGGCATTTTTCTGAATCTGACCAATCTTTAAGCAGAGTAGACATCATGAGCCAAATCAAAACGTCCAGAGGACCCGGTTATCCATCTGAACAGGGACTTTATGATCCCGCGAATGAACACGATGCCTGCGGATTTGGTTTTATTGCTAACATAAATAATATACCAAGCCATGAAATCGTCCATCAGGCGCTTGGGATAGTCGTCAATATGGATCACCGCGGGGCTATTGGTGCTGACCCTCTGGCTGGAGACGGAGCGGGAATCCTGGTTCAGCAACCGCATGCATTTCATCAAAAAGTCTTCGCTGAGCAAGGAATAACGGTCCCTGATGAAGGTGACTACGCTGTTGGCATGGTCTTTTTACCGCGCGATGAACAGCGCCGTGCGAAATGTGTTGCCGCGTTTAATCGAGTGACGGCGATGGAAGGCCAGGCGTTATTAGGCTGGCGTGATGTTCCCGTTGATAATTCTGTATTAGGAAAAACCGTTAAGCCGAACGAGCCAGTCATCCGTCAGATATTGATTGCCAAAGGAGCTGATGTCACGGACACAGCGGCGTTTGAGCGAAAACTTTATGTCATTCGTAAACAGGCGCATCACGCCATCTGGGATTATGATGCAGAAGCCTGGAAAGATTTTTA
>WASW01016080.1_pt1 | contig 30146 bp, 25 predicted proteins | sample 5698521 | NCBI WGS metagenome assembly WASW01 (sample SAMN11175560, study PRJNA528189) | sponge metagenome | isolation source: marine sponge | host: Leucetta | place: Antarctica: Western Antarctic Peninsula, King George Island | collected 2013-01
CGGATACCCGACGACCAGCAGAATATAGGGTTTTTCGGTCGCCGGGCGCTGACACATATCAGTCAAAAACCCCATCGGGCTCGGGGTATGGGTTAACGTTGCCAATCCCGCCGTATGCAAAGCCGTGATCAGGAAACCGGTGGCAATGGAAACACTCTCCGGTACGTAATAATTTTTATACATCCGCCCGTCCGCGCCTTCACTTCGGCGAGCGCCAAAAATACTGATCAGCCACGGCGCCGTCTCCAGGAACGATTTGTCCGAATCCGTACCGATGGGTTTGAGGGCCTGCAACCATTCCTCGCCGGCCCGGCCCTCATAAAAAATTTTCTCTTCCTCCTCGGCGGCGGCGCGAATTTGCGATTTCATGGCCGCATCACCAATGACGGAAAAATGCCAGGGCTGGTGATTGGCCCCATTTGGCGCAGTCCCTGCCGCCATTAGGCAAGTCTCGATGATATCCCTTGGAACGGGGCGGGCTGAAAAATCTCGGACCGTATGACGCCGTTTGATTTGTTCATAAAATTCGCTCGCCTTACGCCGCATTTCATCAACCGGGAACTCCTGGAAATCCGGCAGAGCAATCGGATTAAAATTTTTGCCGAACTGGGAATTCGTCATTATGTCCTCATCATTTTACGCGATGGAATTGGTCATTAATTGTAGTGGACGATACGATACCAGCGCGCCGCGGACCAGCCCCCCGAGAACACAATTGGGAACACAAATGTGAAAACAATTTAAACCTCAATTCCCTTCATAAAACATCCCAAGTCCCTTGAGAGTCGTTTCCGCCGTCAACCACAATTCATCTTCCTGTTTGATTACCTTACACATGACATTCAGACCAATAAGCAGGTTTTTTAACGCCAATGCATGGGCATGTATATCGAGATCCGCAGAAAATTCACCGGTGGAGACGCCCCGCTCCAATAAAGCCTCAACCCGGGTGAGATTACCCAGCACCGCCTCTTCCAGCGTCCGGCCCAATTCATCGTGTACATTACAGAGTTCGGCGACACTGTTAATGACCAAACATCCACGCCCTTCTGTATCCGCTGCGCGGGCTTTGCACGCCGCGCGATAAACACCGGTCAGTAATTGTTTTACCGGCACCTCGGGCGGCGCCGACAACAGCTCTTTGTCAGGTGATTGGTCAAAATATACGCCAAGCGTCTCTTTAAATAAGGCCTCACGACTGCCAAATGCATTGTAAAAGCTGGAGCGGGTAATTCCCAATTTTTCCGATAGCGATTTCACTGAATTGGCTTCATACCCATTTCGCCAAATTTCGTTCATGGCAATGCTAACGGCGTCGGTACGGTCAAATTTTGCTGGGCGGCCCATGGCGTTACTCCTGATCACATAAATATTATTTTATACACATATGGACAAAACAAAAGAACTATGTTTTATACACAACTGTCTAAAACATATGCTCTACTTTTTAATCAGAACTGGAACTCAAAATGTCTGCATTTTTCATTGCCACTGTTAAAATTAAAGATCCGGAAAATTTCAGGAATATGCCGCAAAAGCTGGCCAGTCGTTGACTCCTTTTGGCGGCGAATTGCTTAAACGGGGCAAGGTCGAAGCCACCCTTGCCGGCAGCAGCGATCATAACGCCGCCGCCATTATCGGCTTTCCCGATATTGATGCACTTAACAGCTGGTTTCAGTCAGATGCTTATCAGGCCATCATTCCACTTCGGGATGACGCCGCCGAGATGACGTTAACAACCTATACTGTACCGGCATAACCCGGATTATTGTCGTTATCAGAAGGGGGGGGTGCCAGTGGCCACGACCCGAAGGGCTGCATCGCCTCTCCCTGAGACGACATTTTTCATCATTGAAGTTGCTTTTCAGGCACGTATTTCCTGACGATCTTTTCATATTGTCCGGTGTCTGTAATCGCCTGCAAGGCGCGTTGCCATTTATTGACGATAAGAATATCGGTATTGTTGGAAAAGGCTAAATAGAGCTGCGCCTTCCCGGTACTAACGATCGGTACAATCTCGTTTGCTGGAAGGCCCATTTTTCGTAACTGATAAAAGACCGTAATATCAACGACATTGATCAGATCACCGCGGCGCCTGATCAGCAGTTGAATTTGTTGTTGGATATTTGGAACACGTGTCAGGTTTGTAAACCCTAGGCCCTTCATACGTAGTTCGGACGCGCCTCCCGATTGCACCAGAATACTGGAGACCTTTTTGGCGCCTTCTAAGCTTTTTACCGTCCGGGCCGAGTTTTTATGCGCCCACAAATACTCTGTTGTGGTTATAAGTGGGCCAACCCATTGAAATAGATTTTCCCTTTCCTTCAGTCGGGTCATTGCAAACAGAGCCACGTTCGGCTCTGCCAAAGCCATCCGGTAGGCTCGTTTCCAGGGCAAAACTTCGATGTCTAGGTCTTCTCGAAGATAGCGCGCCATTGCGGTCACAATCTCAACCCCAAGGCCCGTAAAGTGTCCATTTTCGTAATACCCAAATGGTGGGTAATCTTCCGTCAGAATTCTTAATTTTCCCCCAGCATGGGTCGCCGAAGACGGCAATAATAGAATTACCGTTAGGGCCCAAATCAAGACCGGTTTAATCACCGCCTTGATTTCCGGTTTTCCGAACAAACAGGAGTTTTCATCTCGCATTTGCACGGCATTCCATGCGACACACACTGGATACATTGTTTTCTTTCATCAAATAGAAGAAATTGCCTAAATTTAGTATTGATAGAGTATGCTGGACAATTTTGATGCTTATTGTATGCATATTGTAAATTTGAATTCAATAGTATTCATGTGAATTGATGTTAACGCCCGGCCGCATGTCAAACCAAGGCGATACGAATCAAATTAGTTTTGATCCAGCAATCGTGAAAAAATAGGTCACTATGTGGGATATCAAGGCGCCTGCGCGATAGGTTACGCCAATACGCGCTTCACTCATATGCACGACCTCCCCGGCGATACCATCGTTGTCGCTCGGCTCGGCTCGGCCCTCTGAGTTGGGCTCGGCCGTCCACCGTCTGAACATCTAAGTTACCCTTAAGTGAACTACTTCATTTTCAATACAAAACCTTCTCATTATTATCCCAATAAATTGCATGATATTATCAGTGTGGCGGTTTGCGCTAATCGTGTATCGCCGCGGGTTTTAAAATCGGGTCAAAATTTCGATAGGGGAGAAAAGCGGTGAAACGGGTGTTTTTGTCTGTATTAGGGTTCTTATTTCTTCCCTCATGCGTCGCAACTTTGGAAACGGAGGTGTTCCAGAACCATCGCGCCGCTCGGTATACCGAAAACGTTAAAATTTTGGCGCCCGAATATGCACAAAAACAAAACATGGATGCGCCCCGGTTAGCTTTTCTCTGTACGGCATACTCAGAACTGAAAGATTTCAAGAAACTGTTTTCGTGTGTCGAGCGGCTGAAAAAGAATATGGATATCAGCGGCCTTGAACTTTATTGGGCCCCCGAGAAACCGATGCCCCATATCCTGTTGGCAAAAGCGCATATCGAGCTGCGAAACTTTAAGGCCGCGGATACTGAATTAGAGGCAGCAATCGAGATGCTTAAAAGCGGCGCTTATAACGCCCAATATTTGGTCCAGGCCCTGACGTTGCGCGGTGTTTCCGCAGCCAATCAGGGGACCTATTCAGCCGCCGCAGCTAATTATGATCAGATCACAAAAATGAAATGTGATTTTTCTGGCAGCTGGTTATGCGAAGATGACCGGTTATTGGGTAAAGTCGCGATCAGCGTTGCAACGAAAAAATTTAAACGGGCACGAGAGTTGCTCGCGTCTGGTTCTGCATCGGACGGCATTCGAACATTGGCATTTGGCGTCACCGGGTATGGCGGTGATACATGGCTGTTTAAGGAATTACCGCAGGCGTTCCTGAAGGCAAAACTCGATTTCATTCTGGGCGACTTTGATAAATCCGCCGAACGGTATAGCGCAATTTTAAAGAAAAAGCAGACCCCGGCAAACGCAACGATATACTGGAATGCTTTGGCAGATCTCGGACGGATTGAGGGTAAGAATGGTAATCATGGAAGGGCGATTTCCAACCTGTCGAAAGCCGTCGAGGTTATTGAAACGCAGCGCAGTTCAATTGACACCGAGGCAGCACGCATCGGTTTTGTCGGCGATAAACAGACGGTCTATCTTGATTTGGTTGATGTCTTGATTTCCGCTAACCGTATCACTGAGGCTTTTGATTACGTTGAACGGGCGAAGGCACGTGCTTTGGTTGATATGTTGTCGCAACGCAAAACCTTTGCCTCGGCAGAACAAAATCCTGACATCATCAAATCTCTGTTGAGTGAACTCGATCGCCTTGAACAGGAATCACTGGTTCAAACGGCCTCGTTGTCATCCGCCCAAACCCGCAGTGCGGTTAGCGCTTCTCAAAATAAACTGACAACATCTGCCCCGGAACTGGCTTCCCTCGTCACGGTCTCAACGCTGTCTGCAGCGGACGTTCAATCCAGCATTGGACCAGACGAAGTGCTGGTTGAATACGCGTATCATAACAATGCAAACCTTTATGCTTTTGTCGTCAGCAAGAACAGCATCAAAGCCATCAAGCTTGATGGGAACGGGCTTGATAAAGCGGTCAGCGATTTTCGGCGGGCCCTTCACCAATATGAAAGTGATAACTGGAAAGTCCCCGCCATGGCCTTGCACAAACGTTTGATCGCGCCCTTGTCAGCGCATCTGACCAAATCCAATCTTCTGATTGTGCCCCACGGTGCGCTACATTATTTGCCGTTTAATGCTCTATATAACGGCACCTCATTTATGATCGACAAATTTGGCATGCGCACATTGCCGAGTGCGAGTGTGCTTCGATTCCTTGAACGAAAAAGCACAGCAAGCGAAGGTTTGCTGGTTCTTGGCAATCCCGATCTTGGTGATCCAAAATGGGACCTTCCCGGGGCAGATGCGGAAGCCCGCTCCATTGCCAACGTTCATAAAGGTGCCCGCATCGTTCTGCGTAAACAGGCGACGGAAACCATCTTGAAAAAAATCGCAGGTCAGTTTAACGCCGATGACGCCATGGGGTCGCGGATGTTATTAGCACCCGATAACGAGAACGACGGCAACCTGACGGTGGACGAGTTATATGATCTTCGCCTGAACGCCGACATGGTTGTTTTGTCAGCCTGTGAGACGGGTCTTGGCAAAGTTTCATCCGGGGACGATGTGGTCGGCCTCAGCCGCGGGTTCCTATATGCCGGGGCGCGTTCCATCGTCGCCAGTCTGTGGCAGGTATCCGACGAAGCAACCAATTTGTTGATGACAGAATTTTATAAAAACCTAGGCCGGGACGGAAAACGCCTGGCGCTTAAAAAGGCTCAATTGGCGACGCGCAAAAAATATCCGCACCCGCTGTTCTGGTCGGCTTTTCAAATGACCGGAGCGTTGAATTAATGTCCACCTTTGGTCCGCGCCGTAAATAGTATCCAATGAAGGAGTAAAAAAGAAGTGGTTATGAAGTCCTGAATTTGATATTTTCCTGTTCCTGTTTCCACCACGCGGCGCGTAAATCGTTTGTCCGGGCTGGATAAATCTCGTCCAGAAAATCGACAGCTGTAATACGGTCGGTGCGGAAATGACGGAACGAGCGGCGGTGTTCGCACCATGCGATAATCATGCGCACGGTTTCAAAATAGGCGATGGTGATCGGCCAGATGGTTCGGACGCTACTCTCGCCTTTTGCATTTTCATAACCGATCGACACCTTGCCGCGCCGGCGGATCCAGGTCCGTAACTGAGCGACGTCGATGGCGTCCGGTTTGATGTCATGGACGTGGGGCACGGCGAGCGGCGAGTCGAGAATGACCGGACGCAGGTCTTCGGGAGAAATCTTGGCGATTAAATCACGCGCCCCACGGGCCAGCACCGGGTCCCCTCGCCCCGCGACCCATTTGGCGCCCAGAACCGCAGCCTCGATTTCATCCGGGGTCAGCATCAGCGGCGGCATGTCATAACCTTTTTCAAGCACATACCCGACCCCGGCCTCGCCCCGAATCGGCACGCGCTGTGCCATCAGATCAGCAATGTCCCGGTAGACAGACCGAACAGAGGTTTCCAGTTCCTCGCTGAGCGTCCGTGCCGTTACCGGGCCCCGGGCGCCGCGCAGTATCTGTATAATCTGAAACAGTCGATCTGCGCGGCGCATTGAATTCTCCCTATTATCCGATGGCAGCAGTATGGCAGCAGGAGCTGCGGCAGGCAAAACCCGTTCAAAGAGAGGGCAGGTTTTTTTGAAATCCTTCTATCGCACAAACTCGTTTTAACCACACAGCCGTATTGGCCTGCTCCGGTATTACGCCGGCGATCGCCAGGTGGGTCATGTTCGATGCAATCGACAGATCCGCAATGCTTGGTACATCGCCGAGCAAAAAATTACGCCACTCAAGGCCGTCGCTGAGGATATCAAACAGCTCAGGCAAAACATCTTCCCCGCGCTTAATCGCCGCTGCGTCCCCTTTGTTCCCAAGAAACACTTTATTGAGGACAATATTTTTTGTCGCTATCCCAAGCCGGCATTGGTTCCAGTCCAGCCATTGATCGCATAATGCCCGGATTGCATGATCCGCCGGGTACCACTCCGTCAGGTTTTCTTTGGCACATATATACCGGAGTATCGCGTTTGATTCGTGGATTTTCAGATCCTCATCAATCAACGTAGGCACCTGATGATTTGGATTGATGGCAAGATAGTCCGGTGACAAATAATCACCGGCCGTCATATCAACCATACGGTTCTCATAGAAGATCCCGGCCTCATCTAGAAGTGACGAGACGCGGCGGGAGTGCTGGGAGATGGGAAACGAGTAGAGAATATACATTTACGAGGTCCTAAGTGTCTGGGGTTGTTAATCGTCCGCAGCGATGTATCAGCCCCCTGCTGCCACCGTACTGTCAGTAGTGATTTGGGATGCCGCCAAATGTTCATGCTGGGCAAAATATCCCAGACCCTGCTACAAACTCAGCACAGTCAATTTTCATGTGGAGCGCTATACTGTGTCTGTTGTCCTGCTTGAACACCCCGCCGATGGCGTAGCTCTGCTGCGCCTTAATCGGCCGGAAAAACTAAACGCGCTTAATCAGGATGTGCGGGTGCTGCTGGCTGACCATTTCGCCGCGCTTTCGCTCGATCCCAATGTCCGCGTTATTGTTATAACCGGCAACGAAAAAGCGTTTGTCGCCGGGGCTGACCTGAAAGAGATGGCAACAAAAACGGCGGCAGAAATGACCCTTGGCGGCGGCCGCCAGATGTGGAAAATAGTCGCCGACTGCCCCAAACCCGTAATCGCTGCGGTTAACGGGTTTGCCTTTGGCGGCGGCTGCGAGCTGGCCATGCACGCCGATATCATTATCGCTGGGGAAAGTGCCAAATTTGCCCAGCCCGAAGTTAAGGTCGGCATCATGGCCGGTGGTGGTGGCACCCAACGTCTGGTCCGCGCCGTTGGTAAATTTAAAGCCATGAAAATTCTGCTGACCGGAGAACCGTTCACGGCCGATGAAGCCTTTACCATGGGTCTCGCCAGTGAGGTTGTTGCCGATGGTGAGGTGCTGGGCCGGGCGCTTGAGCTGGCCGATACCATCGCCGCTTTGCCGCCGCTGGCGATTCGCCAAACCAAAGAAGCCGTATTGGCCGGATCGGACGTTGCGTTGGAAACGGGATTAATTCTCGAGCGTAAAGCGTTTGACTTACTGTTTGATACATTTGATCAAAAAGAAGGAATGGCGGCGTTTTTGGAAAAACGCAAAGCCGTATTTAAGGGACAATAAATCATGGCACTCGACCCCAATCAGGACACACTTATTCTCGGCATCGTCGGCGCCGGTGCCATGGGCCGGGGCATTGCCCAGGTCGCGGCCGTAGGCGGTTGCCAGGTCAAACTGTTTGATACCCGAGCCGACAGTATCGCCGAGGGCATTCAGTTTATTGACGCCATGCTGACCCGTGCGGTCGAAAAAGATCGCATGACAGCGGATGACAAAACAGCGGCCCTGGCGCGCATTAAAGGCGTCACTGCCATGACCGCGTTCAGCGATTGTCACTGCGTCATAGAAGCCGCGGTCGAGAACCTTGAGATCAAACACAGCATCTTTCTGGAACTGGAGGGTATCGTCGCCATCGACGCCGTATTGGCGACCAACACCTCATCTTTGTCCGTCACGTCGGTTGCCAAGGTTTGCGCGCACCCGGGCCGGGTCGCCGGGTTCCATTTCTTTAACCCGGTGCCGCTGATGAAACTGGTTGAAGTGATCGACGGCACCCGCACCGAACCCTGGGTCACGGACTTTCTGTTTGGCCTTGGCGAGCGTATGGGGCGCACGCCCGTGCGGACCAAAGACGCGCCCGGGTTTCTGGTCAATCAGGTCGGACGCGGGTTTGGTATTGAAGCGGCCCACCTCTGCGCCGAAGGGGTTGCCGACTTTGCCGATGTTGATCGTATCATGAAGGACTATGCCGGGTTTCGTATGGGCCCGCTTGAACTGCTGGACCTGACCGCCCTCGATGTATCTCATCCTGCAACGGATATGATTTATCAGCAGTTCTACCATGAACCAAGGTTCCGCCCTTCAAGCGTTATGAACACCCGCATGGAAGCCGGCCTGCTCGGGCGTAAAACCGGCGAAGGTTATTATGTTTACGAGGACGGCAAACAGCAGGTGCCCGACGAACCTGCCGCTCCTGAATACGACGGCCGCGCCGTCTGGGTCAGCCGCACCAACCCTGATGGCCATAAGGATATTATGGAGTATCTCCGCACCAATGACGCCAACATCGATAAAGGTAAAGAGCCCGGCGACGACTCGATCATCATCGTCGCCCCGCTGGGTATGGACGCAACAACCGCCTGTGTGGAAGAAGCGCTCGACCCGGAACACACCCTGGCCATCGATACGGTTTTAGGGGTCGCGCGCCGCCGCACGATCATGAAAACCCCGATCACCGATCTCGATTTTGCCGCCGCCGCACACGGCCTGTTTGCCATTGATAAAACTCCGGTCACGGTCATTCATGACAGCGCCGGTTTTGTCGCCCAGCGCATCTTAGCCATGATCATCAACATCGGCTGCTCCATCGCCCAGTCCCGCGCTGCCACGCCGGTCGACATCGACAAGGCGGTAAAACTTGGCCTCGGTTACCCCCACGGCCCCCTCACCTTCGGCGACATCATCGGCCCGGACCGTATTCTCGAGATCCTGATCTCCATCTTCGAGATGACCGGCGACCCCCGCTACCGCCCAACGCCGTGGCTACGGCGGCGGGCTGTCCTTGGGGAAAGTTTGCTTACGCCGGAAGCGTGAGTGTCGACGCGCGGGTCCCCGTGTTTAGCCAAAATGAGAGTGTCTGAAAATCGAATTTTTCATCTTAACTTCGCCACCCACCCCGGCCCTCCCCCATCAAGGGTGAGGGAGAAAATTATAACCCCTCCCCCCTCCGATGGGGGGAGGTTGGGAGGGGGGTGAAGGCCGGTCAACAATTCGGTACCAAAAATTAACCCCCGATCCCCAGTGCTGGTAATCTAAGCCCGTTTTCCTTAGCGCACTCGATGGCGATATCATAACCCGCATCGGCGTGACGCATGACGCCTGTGGCCGGATCGTTCCAGAGGACGCGGCCAAGGCGGCGGGCAGCATCTTCGGTGCCGTCGGCGCAGATCACCATACCCGAATGTTGCGAGAACCCCATGCCGACACCGCCGCCGTGGTGAAGGCTGACCCAGGTCGCACCCGATGCACAATTCAAGAGTGCGTTCAATAGCGGCCAGTCGGAGACGGCATCTGAGCCGTCTTTCATCGACTCCGTTTCCCTGTTCGGGCTGGCGACGGAACCACTGTCGAGGTGGTCACGGCCGATGACAACCGGTGCTTTGAGCTCACCGGACGCGACCATTTCATTAAATGCCAGTCCCAGGCGATGACGCTGGCCGAGGCCAACCCAGCAGATCCGCGCCGGCAGGCCCTGAAATTCGATACGCTCGCGCGCCATGTCGAGCCAGTTGTGAAGGTGCGCGTCATCGGGAATCAGCTCTTTAACTTTCTGATCGGTTTTATAGATGTCTTCCGGATCCCCGGACAAAGCGGCCCAGCGGAACGGACCAACACCGCGGCAGAATAACGGGCGGATATAGGCCGGAACAAAACCGGGGAAATCAAACGCATCTTTGAGGCCTTCATCAAACGCCACTTGGCGGATATTGTTGCCGTAATCAAATGTTGGCACCCCGGCGTTCCAGAAATCGAGCATGGCTTTGACGTGAATTTTCATCGAGGCACAGGCTGCAGCTTCAACGGCTTTAGGATCGCTTTCGCGTTTTTCGCGCCATTCGGACATGGTCCAACCCTGCGGTAAATAACCATTGATCGGATCATGGGCGGATGTCTGGTCAGTCACCATATCGGGGCGAATGCCGCGTTTGAACATTTCCGGGAACACGTCGGCTGCGTTACCGAGCAGACCAACGGAAATCACCCTGCCATCCTTGTGGGCTTTCTCGACAATCGCCAGGGCTTCATCGATGGAGGTTGCTTTTTCATCAACGTATTTGGTGCGCAGACGAAAATCAATGCTGTCTTCGTTACACTCAACCGCGATGCACGATGCCCCGGCCATGGTTGCGGCAAGCGGCTGCGCGCCGCCCATACCGCCAAGGCCGCCGGTTAAAATCCATTTACCGGAAAGGTCACCATGATAGTGCTGGCGCCCGGCCTCAACAAAAGTCTCGTAAGTGCCCTGAACGATGCCTTGTGATCCGATATAGATCCACGACCCAGCGGTCATCTGGCCGTACATCATCAGGCCTTTTTTATCGAGCTCGTTAAAATGATCCCAGTTGGCCCAATGCGGCACGATGTTGGAATTGGCGATCAGGACCCGCGGCGCGTCGCTATGGGTCTGGAATATGCCGACTGGTTTGCCAGATTGAACAACCAGAGTTTCGGTTTCTTCCAGCCCCTTAAGCGCGGATACGATCGCATCAAAATCGTTCCACGTGCGGGCCGCCCGGCCGATACCGCCATAGACCACCAACTCATGTGGATTTTCCGCAACCTCCGGATCTAAGTTGTTCATCAACATACGCAGCGGCGCTTCGGTCAGCCAGGATTTGGCATTGAGTTCAGTGCCGCGGGGGCTGCGGACGTCACGGGTATTTTTACGGGGGTCAGACATAAGCCTAATTCCTTATTTGTGAATTACAAATTTCCATCCAGCGCCAAGCGCTCGAGACGGGTTAAAAGGTCTTTTAAATACGGGCGGACCGTCCCCGCCAGGTCTTTGCGGTAGGTCCACGGCGGCTGCTCGATCATATAGGCGCGCTGGCCCAATTCCATTTGAATGGCGTGGACGTTTTGATTCGGCTGGCCATAACGCCGGGTCGTCCAACCGCCTTTAAAACGCCCATTGAGCGCATGGTCATAACCATCCGCCGCAGCGCAAACGGAAACAACGGCCTGCTCAATCTCCGCGGCGCAGGTCTGGCCTTCATTGGTGCCGATATTAAAGACCGGTAATTGGCCATCAAACAGAAAAGAGATGTTTGAGCGGATTGAATGGCAGTCATACAGGATTGCGATACCATGCTGTGTTTTCACCCTCTCAATCTGTTCGGCCAACTGGACATGGTACGGGCTGTGAAAGTTCTCGATACGGCCGGCGATTTCATCGTCATCGGGTGCCTGCCCCCCCAGGTAGATCGGAACATCGTCAAACGTCACTTCCGGGCAAACACCGGTTGTGTTTTGCCCGGGGTACAGGCTCACCCCTGACGGGTCGCGGTTGGCATCAATCACGTATCGTGAAAAAGTTGCTTTGACCACCGTTGCATCCGCCAATAACCCGTCATAGAGCCGATCAATCCACCAATCAGTATCGGCGATAGCGCGGCCCGTATCATTCAGGCGGGTTGCCAGTTTTTCGGGAATGTCTGTGCCAACATGCGGCATGCCCAGGATAACCGGACTGGAGCCTTCGTTGGTCACAAAAGGGTCCATCAATTGATCTCCAGAACGGGCAGGTTTTCAAGACCAACGACGTCGATTAGGGCACCGGAGCGGATCAGGGTACTGGCACGTTCAATATCCGGCGCCAAGTATCGATCCTCTCCCATACTCGCAACATCTTCACGCAGCCGGGTAATAACTCGGGTCAGTTGGGGGCTGGTCATTAAGGGGGCGCGAAATTCAACGCCCTGCGCCGCCGTGATCAACTCGATTCCAACAATACGCCCAAGGTTATCGGCCATCGCCAGCAGCCGCCGCGCCGCGTGCGCCGCCATGGAAACATGATCTTCCTGATTGGCACTGGTTGGGGTTGAATCAACGCTGCACGGTGACGCCATCTGTTTGTTTTCGGACATCAATGCCGCTGTTGTCACTTCGGCGATCATCAGGCCTGAATTAACACCCGGGTCCGGCGACAGGAATGCGGGAAGGCCGAAGTTCATTGCCGGGTCAACCATCAGCGCAACGCGGCGCTGGGCGATAGCGCCGATTTCAGCTAAGGCCAATGCAATCTGATCCGCCGCCAATGCCACTGGTTCCGCATGGAAATTACCACCTGAAACAATTGCGCCGTCTTCGAGAAACACCAACGGGTTATCGGTCACTGCGTTTGCTTCAATTTCCAGCGTCCGGCCGGTTTGCCTGAGCACATCCAGACAGGCCCCCAGCACCTGCGGCTGGCACCGGATACTATACGGGTCCTGCACCCGATCATCGTCATCGCGGTGTGATTCGCGAATTTCCGACCCGGCCATCAATGCCCTGAGCGAGCGGCCCGTATCAATCTGACCTGGATGACCGCGGAGCGTGTGAATACCATCGCGGAACGGTGCGGATGAGCCCATGATTGCATCGGTCGACAAGGCGCCAGTGATCATCGAGCCCATAGCGCAGCGCCAGGTTTCGAACAGACCGGCAAGCGCCAGTGCGGTCGAGACCTGGGTGCCGTTGATCATACCAAGACCTTCTTTCGGGCCAAGTTCAACTGGGGTCAGGCCTGCCGCATTAAGGGCAGCGGCACCGGACATCCGTTGCCCTTTATAAAACGCTTCACCTTCGCCGATCATGACCGCCGTCATATGAGCAAGCGGGGCCAGATCGCCGGACGCGCCAACGGACCCCTGCGCCGGGATCATCGGCGTCACGCCGGCTAACAAAAGGGCTTCGATCTGAGCAATAATTTCGGGCCGTACGCCGGACGCACCTCGGCCTAATGAGAGAAGTTTCAGGGTCATAACCAAACGAACGATAGTTTCGGATAATGGATCACCCACGCCGCAGCTATGCGACAAGATCAAATTACGCTGAAGCCGGGCTGTATCCATTGGTGCAATACGCGTGCTCGCAAGTTTACCAAACCCAGTGTTAACGCCGTAGACAGCAGCGTCGCCATTTGCCGCTTCGGATACTATTTTTGCGGCGGCAACGATACTGACATGGGTATCGCCGTGCAGTTTTACGGCAGGGCTGTGCCAATACAATTGAGCGAGATTGGCAAGCGTGACCTTTCCCGGCATCAGGGTAATTTGATCGGTCTCATAGTTTTGGTTGGTCACTTAAGCCTCCGGCAATACGATAATAAAGGGGGTTTTGTCCCATCGCGTAGGACAATTCAGAAGGGTGTTCGATGTTCCAGACGGCGAGGTCACACGCTTTTCCAACCGTTATTGTTCCCGTGATATCCGACAATCCAAGTGCCTTGGCGGCAATTCTAGTCACCCCGGAAAGTGCTTCGACTGGCGTTAGGTGAAACAAGGTACAGGCCATATTCATAGCCAATAAAATGGATGTCAGAGGTGATGAGCCGGGATTACAATCCGTCGCGACGGCCATCGGCACACCATGTCGGCGCAACAAATCAATGGGCGGCACGTTGGTATCACGCAGGAAATAGAACGCGCCCGGCAGCAATACGGCAATCGTTCCGGCCGCGGCCATTTTTACAATTGAGGTTTCGCTGAGAAACTCGAGATGATCGGCAGACAAAGCATTGTAATCCGCCGCCAGCGCCGCACCCGACAAATCCGATAACTGTTCGGCATGCAGTTTTACCGGCAGGTTATATATTTTAGCAGCATCAAAAACCCGCTGGGTTTGATCATAGGTAAAGCCAATCTGATCACAGAAAACATCAACCGCATCGGCCAGACCTTCAACCGCAATTGCAGGTAACTGGTCATTACAAACTGAGTCTATATATGCGTTTTTATCGCCATCCGCTTCCGGCGGTAGGGCGTGGGCGCCAAGGAACGTTCTCTGTATCCGAACATTTCTGAGATCGCCAAGGCTACCCGCAACCCGTAACATACGGGTTTCGGTTTCGGTATTTAGGCCATAACCGGATTTGATCTCAATCGTCGTCACACCTTCGCCAAGGAAATCATCAAGACGGATCAGCGATTGCTGGCAGAGTTCGTGGTCCGTCGCGTCTCGTGTGGCTTTTACCGTCGATACGATGCCGCCACCGGCATTGGAAATTTCTTCATAGGTCGCGCCGTTCAACCGCTGTTCGAACTCGCGCGCACGATTGCCGCCGTAGACCAAATGGGTATGACAATCAATAAGACCCGGCGTGACCCAGCGTCCGTCCAGGTCGGTAATTTTATCCGCAGAAAACGCAGGAACTTCCTGATCAGCGCCGACCCAAACGATCTTTCCATCCTCGGCGACGATGGTGCCGCCGTTGATTTCACCATACGGCGCAGCACCGCTTTCCATCGTTGCGATACGGGCATTGCGCCAAACTGTGTCGACCTTAACTGTCACGATTTCCTCCATCCATCAATTGTATATACAATTAGATTGGACACGTCGCAACATATTTTGTATAGACAATTAAACCCGTTGGAGCCAAGACATGACATCGCTGTTTTTTGACAATGCACTCCTCCCCGATGGTTGGGCAAAAAGCGTTACCCTGACCGTCGATAAAAAGGGCTGGATAACCGACGTTTCAACGGATGAGCCGCCGAGTGATACTCCCTCTAATGCGTATATCGCCGTACCCGGCATGCCTAATCTTCACAGTCACGCGTTCCAGCGAGCGATGGCGGGTCTGGCAGAACTAAAAGGATCGTCCGGCGACAGTTTCTGGACCTGGCGGCAAGCGATGTACCGGTTTGTCGAGAGTGTAACGCCAGACGATTTGAGGGTTATCGCAAACCAGCTTTATAGTGAAATGCTAGAAGCGGGGTTTACATCTGTTGCTGAATTTCATTACCTGCATCATGACCAGAGCGGAGCGCCTTTTGATGACATTGGAGAAATGGCTGCGGCCATCGCCGGCGCAGCTGATCAATCTGGAATTGGCCTGACACTGTTGCCAGTGTTTTACGCCTATAGCGGCGTTGGCGGCATAACCCCAACGGAAGGCCAGCGCCGGTTTATTAATTCACCCGACGGGTATGCTAAACTGTTTTCCCGCAGCAAAGATATTGTTAAAATACTTCCCGATGCCACCATCGGCATTACGCCCCATTCGCTTCGGGCCGTGAGCCCTGAGACCCTAGATGCGATCTTGACATTATCCGATAAGTGCCCGGTTCATATTCATATTGCCGAGCAGGTTAAAGAGGTCGAGGAAATTCTGGATTGGTCTGGACAAAGACCTGTTGAGTGGTTGTTTGACAATATCAATGTCAATGACCGCTGGTGCCTGATCCATGCGACCCATTTGACGGCGCGCGAACGCCAAAGTATCGCAAGCAGCGGTGCCGTCGCCGGCCTGTGCCCGATTACCGAAGCCAACCTGGGAGATGGTATTTTTGATGGCGTTAATTATCTTCAGGATGGTGGCCGTATCGGCATCGGCTCGGACAGCAATATTTATATCAGTGTGGCCGAAGAACTGCGCCTGCTGGAATATTCGCAGCGCCTGCGCGATCAGGGACGCAATTTGCTTGTCTCCAGCGGATCGACCGGACGGGCTCTTTATGATGCCTGTCTGAACGGCGGTAGCCGTGCGTCCGGGCGCAAAGTCGGCAAACTTGCGGTCGGCTACCGCGCTGACATCACCGCTCTTGATAACAATCACCCAGCGCTAATCGCTCGAAAAGATGACGGCTGGTTGGATGGTTGGATTTTTGCGGGTGACAATCAAGTCGTATCTGATGTTTGGGTCGGTGGCAGGCATCTTGTGCAAGACGGCCGGCACATTAACCGCGAACACGCCCGAGGTGCATTCAAACAAACAATCGAGCGGATATTAGGCGTATGAAAATATCGTCAGATTTCGCACTGGATGGACGCGGCCCGCTGTACCGTCAGATCAAACGGGCCATCGCGGAACCCATATTGTCAGGTAAGTTTGACCCCGGCACCCGCCTGCCGTCGGAAGATGGTTTTACAAAAATATTCAATACCTCGCGCATGACCGTCAACAGGGCGCTGCAAATGCTCGCGGACGAAGGGCTGATCACCCGCCACCGGCGCAACGGCACGTTTGTTGCGGCGCAGGTTGCCGAACATGCGGTGATGGAACTGCGTGATATCGCTGATGAGGTTGCTGATTTGGGCGCGGCCTATTCTTATAAACTGCTCCACCGAGACACAATTAGAGCAGATAAATCCCTGGCCGCGCGTCTCGGTACGGCGTCAGGAAAAACCGTTCTCTATCTGCAATGCCTGCATCTGGCGGATGACGTACCATTTGTAATTGAAGACCGCTATATCAATATCAAATCGGTTCCGGGTGCGGCGCTGGAGTCATTTGATCAAACCCCGCCCAGCCGTTGGTTGCTTGAAAACGTACCGTGGACGCGGGCCGAACATGCGATCACTGCGTCGAACGCGCCAAGTTCCATCGCGACGTTGTTGGATATCGCCGAATTTGATGCCTGCCTCTGTATCGAGCGCACCACGTGGTTAAGCGAGCGTCCGGTTACATACGTTCAACTCACCTACCCAGCCACCCGTCACCGTCTTGTCGGGCATTTCTCACCTGGCAAATAACCCGCCTACCCATCACCACAAGGAGAGACCGTTTGTACCCGTTCAAATTCGAAACCGTTTCAATCGACAGCGTACAATTTGCCGCCGATGGAAAATGGGAGGAAGTCCAGACCGTTCATCCCGGCAACCCGGATGATTTGGCCACCTTGTCATCGTGGCTTGATCGCGTATCAGAAGATGTCGCCGCCGAAGTATTATTTGTCGATGATCAGGGTGAATTGGATGGTTTTTTCGGTGTCCGCACAATCGCGCCTACTGGGCCAGACCGATCGTGTTCATGGGTGAATTTCACAAAACAAGCTACCGAGACTTCAGAGCTTCAGTTCTCTGAATTGGTTGCACGGTGTCTACCCACTCTGGGTTTTCCAACGACCATCCCAAATTCTGAACTTACCTATGAAATAGGTGTATTCAATTACTGGAACTCAGCCACTCCCCTTTTACTTGGAACCACTCCGTTGGATTCAATAAATGATTATCGACAAGATGACCAATCGCCATCCTGGTTGAACCAGGGGCATTTGGCACCAATCTGTCTTGAATATGTTTGGCATGACCCAGCACACATTTGGGTTTCACGTGCCATCAGCCGCAAACGTGATGATCGTTATTTTGTCGACATGGCGTTGGTAGAAAAAACGCTTTTTGAAACATAATGGAGATCGACAGGCTGTTCTTACAAATGGATGGGGAAGGTTTTTCGGTACCATTGTTTTTACCATTCACGTCTTTATGATCATTTGCAACGGCTCACGTGCACGTGCGTGCGGGAAAGCAGTTGTCTTGAATTACTGACCGGAGGTTACCACTTGACCGAAGCTTTTACCTGCGAAGGCATTCGCACCCCTATCGGACGTTACGCCGGTGGTTTATCAGACGTTCGCACGGATGACCTTGGAGCCGTTCCGATCCGCGCCCTGATGGAGCGCAATTCAAACGTCGACTGGGCGGCGATTGATGACGTGATTTATGGCTGCGCCAATCAGGCTGGTGAAGATAACCGCAACGTTGCTAGAATGTCGTCCTTGCTGGCTGGCCTGCCGATTGATGTTTCCGGCGCAACAATTAACCGCCTCTGCGGATCCGGCATGGACGCCATCGGACAGGCAGCGCGGTCTATTCGTTCGGGTGATGCAGAACTGATGATTGCCGGCGGCGTTGAGAGCATGTCGCGCGCACCAATGGTTATGCCCAAGGCGGACAGTGCCTTCTCGCGCAAAGCAGAAATCTACGACACAACGATCGGCTGGCGGTTCATCAACAAAAAGATGGCTGAACTTTACGGTACAGAGTCCATGCCAGAGACCGGTGAGAATGTCGCTGCGCAATTTTCCATCAGCAGAGCGGACCAGGACGCATTTGCTTATCGCTCACAGCAGAAAGCCGCATTAGCCCAATCAAATGGTATCTTCGATCAGGAGATTGTACCTGTCACGATCCCCCAACGCCGTGGATATCCACTTGTCATCAGCACGGACGAACATCCCCGCGCCGACACATCACTCAGCTCTTTATCCAAGTTAAAAACACCGTTTCGCCAAAATGGAACTGTTACCGCCGGCAATGCATCTGGCGTCAACGACGGTGCCTGCGCCACCGTGATCGCCTCGGAAACGGCGGCAAAAACCCATGGCCTTGAGCCCAAGACCCGTATTATTGCAATGGCGACCGCCGGAGTATCGCCGCATATCATGGGCATCGGCCCGGTTCCGGCAACCAAGAAACTTTTGGCCCGAACGGGAATGAACATTACGGATTTTGACGTCATTGAGCTAAACGAAGCGTTTGCCGCACAGGGACTGGCGTGTCTACGCGAGTTGGGCATAGCGGACGATGCCGAACACGTTAACCCCAATGGCGGGGCCATTGCGCTTGGTCATCCGCTTGGTATGAGCGGTGCCCGACTGGTCCTTACCGCATCAAATGAATTGCACCGCACGGGTGGCCGGTTTGCGCTCTGCACCATGTGTATTGGCGTTGGGCAGGGCATAGCGATCGCATTAGAGCGGGTCTGATCACCGTTCCGAGTTGCCAAAAATTGGGCTTACGCCTGCTTAATATCCGTCAGGAACGAATTAACTTCAGCCCTCAGGGCATTCGCCTGACTTTCCAGTTGAGAGGCCGCATCCAGCACTTCACCTGTCGCGGCGCCAGTTTCCTGTGTGGCCGCGGCAACGCCAGAAATATTTTCCGTAACGTTGCGGGTGCCAGACGCCGCTTCATCCACATTGCGGGCGATTTCCTGCGTCGCCGCGTTTTGTTCTTCAACTGACGTGGCAATCATCATGGCGATGTCATTAACTTCGCCAACAACGCGCCCTATATCCTTGATCGCCGAGACTGAGCTTTCAGTGACGGATTGGATATTATCAATCTGGCGGGAAATGTCTTCCGTCGCCTTTGCCGTCTGATTGGCCAAGTTTTTGACTTCACTGGCAACCACGGCAAATCCCTTACCGGCATCACCCGCACGCGCCGCCTCAATCGTTGCGTTCAACGCCAGCAAATTGGTTTGTTCGGCGATGTCCGTAATCAACTGTACAACGTCACCGATTTCCTGTGCAGCCGTCGCTAACCCTTCAACCATGTCATTGGCGTTCTTAACTTCATTCACGGCATTACTGGAAATTGTACGGGACCGGCCAACCTGGTTTCCGATCTCTGTAATCGATGCGGAAAGCTCTTCAGCTGCCGCTGCGACAGTTTGGACGTTCATCGATGCCTGTTCGGCGGCTGCCGCGACGGTTGTCGATTTATTACTGGCATCATCCGCCGTTGATGACATCGCCTGCGATGTACGTTGCATTTGTGACGTCGCGTCTTTGATCGTATCCAATGCTTCGGTCACAACGCCATCAAATGACAAAGTTCGCTCATCAATCGTATCTGCCCGTTTTTGACGGGCTTTGTTTTGTTTATCCTGCTCTGCCTCCAGTCGTTCAACACGGATCATGTTATCTTTAAATTGTTGCACTGCCCCAGCCATGCTGCCGAGCTCATTGCCATATTCTGTGGCGGGAATATCAGTTCCGGCATCTCCGTCTGCCAAACGAGTCATTGCGATGGTCATCTGGCCGACCGGCCCGGCAATACCGCGCCCAATTGCCCAACCAATGACAAAAACAGCAATAGCAACAGCGATAATGGCAACTGTCATAATTGTTTTGGTTGTTTTACCGTTGTTCTTAGCATTGATAACAGCTGCCTCAAAATCCGCGGTGCTGGTATCCAGCAGGGCCTGAAATTGAGGACCCGCCGCGGCGAACAATTCATCAATCTTGGCGGTATCAACTTTCAAAGCGGCGAAAATATCGGTAACGGACCGGATACCTTTTTGGTAGGTATCCATCAATTCGGTAATTTGTTTCAAATCTTCATCTGGTATGCCAAGGTCAGAAATATCGGTCATGAACCCGACCATCGTGCTTTCCAGATTACTGATAATGTCCGGATTGCGCGTGAGCAGAAAATCTTTTTCTAATCCGCGGATAACCATCAACGAGACGATCAATTCGTCATTATAAAAACCAGCCGTTTTCTCTTGCGCGGTACTGGCTGCCTTACTAAAAGCGCCGCGCAGGCCATCTTGATTCGTATAGCCAACTTTCCCCCACGCAGCGGCGACTTTTTCGAACTGTACAACATAAGCGTCAAACCCGGTATTTACGCCAGAAATCAAGGTCAGGGCTTGTTCATCCGTCATGTATCCCTTCAAAAGGTCAAGATTAGCGGTGGTTGCTTCCGCATGCTCCTGATGTCCGGCAACAAGATCCTTATTGAGATTTAAAAGAAAATCTTTTTCGATATTTCGGGCAGCAAGAAACTGATAGCGAATTTTCTGAATCAACTGGCTGCCCTCAGTGGCCCGTAGTTGTGTCGCTTGATATGTTTCCAACTGAATCGCACTGTAAAAATAAATGACACCAATAACGACGATGCCAATCAAAGATGTTGTACCGATAGCCAGTATTTGTCCGTTGATTTTCCAGTTTTTGAAAAAATTCACCGTATCCTCCTGTAACGCGGGCTTTTCTTACCCTGTCTATTAGAGCGTTTCCGGCGGTTTTTGGGTCGCCGAAAACGTCCAAATACTTTGTTATTTCGCAATTACGCCATCGTAAATTAAGTCAATTTACATAGGAATTGCCGTTGGCAAGCACCCGCAAAAAAACTGGTACTTACCATTCTTTCAAACATCCTACTCTGAACGTTATCGGCTCGCCCAGTCTCAATTGATATCAACTGTTATTCCTCAGGCGGCATCTTGGTCATACATAGGTAAAAATGCGTGTGAGTCGGGTGGTTCCGCTGACATCGCCGCCATGTCAAAACGCACTCTGGCCACCATGAACCATGAAAAATCGCGCCTTGTTGAGCGGGTTGATTATATAACGTCGCCCGGGTTTCTGAAGGGTGGGTCCAGTCGGCAGGATGCAGGACTTAAAGGAGGCCCAGCAGCGGTTATCACTGACCGCGCGATCCTCAGGCCTGACGGGGGAAACAACGAGCTGCATTTGGCATCCGTACACCCCGGACAAACCGCAGAAGACGTTTGCCAACACCCGGGCTGGGACCTTCAAATTTTGCAGAATATGTGCGAGACACCTGCCCCGACTGCCATTGAACTGGACGCCCTTCACACCATCGACAAAGAAGGGTTCTGGCGATAAGGCCGCGGCAGATATCGAATTAGAAGATCAGTACGTCGCACCATCGAGCAGCATTGCCCGAAATACTGAAAGGAATTGCTGATCGAGCTGATTTTTCATGTTGGACATAATTTTAAGTGCTTGTTCTGGCGGCACCGGTTCCTTGTAAACGCGGCGATCCGTAATTGCACTAAAGATATCAATAATCGAAGCCATACGCGCAAGTTCGTTAAGTTTGGCCCCCTCGATCTGATGCGGATATCCGGAACCATCCAGCTTTTCATGATGCTGCCCGGCAACGATCAGCACCCCTTTAGGCAAATCGGACGTCTCTTCTAAAAAATCCACCGTACAACAAACGTGTGATTTCATAATTACAAATTCTTCGTCAGTCAATTTACCGGGTTTGTTCAATACTTCGTGGGGAATCTGCATTTTTCCGACGTCATGCAGCAAACCGCCCGTCGACAGGGTCATCAGGTCATCGCCCTTGATACCAAGCGTGCTGCCAAACAGACTTAAAAAGGTCGCGACCCGCATCGAGTGAACATAAGTGTAATTATCGTGATCGGAAACGCCGGATAGGATACTTTTGAAATTGTTATTCTGAACAGCCTCGACCAAAGGCGCACAACTTTCTTTCACATCCTCATACGGGATGGGTTGCCCGCCCTGGACAAGGTCTGCGATCGAATTAAACGAATTCAGTGTTTTCTTCAGAACAGACTTTTGTACCGGCTCAATATCGTCCCACTTTGCTTCCGTGGAGGCGTTAACGCCGCTCGACAGGGCACTGATAAAGGTGCTGCGCCGAAACGGTCGTTCGACAAGAAACACACTATCATACGACGTCGCTTCAGCGATCATTTCCGCATTTTCACGTTTGGCTGTAAAAATGATTGGAACTTGTTGGGCGCCAACAGTATTGCGGATTTTGGCAATCAGGCCTGCACCACCTTTTGGCGGCACGACTTCATCAACAATTATTGCCGTCGGGGTTGAGGTATACACCCGGTCCAGCAATTCAATATCGCTGTCAAATAACTCAAACATATAAAAAGACTGCAAATTATTCGCAATCTCTTTTCTTTGGGCCTCTGATCCACCGACGACGTAAATCAATGACTTTTTGATGCTATCCGCAGATGGCTGCATGTTTGATCTATCCAAATTATAACAGTCTGAGGGCCGATGTTACGTCTTCATTGTACGTCATCAGTCACAATTATTGTATACAACGCCCTATTGTTGTCGAACCGACCTAAAAATGGAAGTGATTTTCGCAAGGATGATGAGGAAATTTTTGCCATAAGCGAATGATATTGCCTATTCGCGAAAAACCGACTTGGTTACCATTTCAGATAGTGAAAGCATCCCCGCGGGACACGCGCAAAAATTTCATCATAAATCCGTATTCAACCGCCAAAAAAATCCGTCAGACGCCAAGATACCGATTTTTAACATCGGGATTAGCAATCAAGTCTGAAGATGTCCCGGTCCAAACGACCTGACCTTTTTCAATAAAGACGTGCCGGTCCGCAATTCGAGCCAGATTATTAACGTTTTTATCTATAATCAAGATCGCCAATCCCTGTGATTTCAGATATTCGAGGCTTTTCCAGATTTCCGAACGCACCAGCGGGGCCAGCCCCTCCGTCGCTTCGTCCAGAATTAACAGTTTCGGATTTGTCATCAGGGCACGGCCAATTGCCAGCATTTGTTGCTCACCACCCGACAATACAGATCCCAGAGAGGACAGTCGCCCGCTTAGCTGCCCGAACATCCCGAATATCCGCTCAAGGGTCCAGGGGTTGTCACGACCAAGTCGGTTTCCCGCCGTGGCAACAAGATTTTCCCGCACAGTCAGATTTGGAAAAACCTGCCGTCCTTCGGGCACCAGGCCAATGCCGAGACGCGCAATCTTGTAAGCCGGCAGTGATTGTATTTCGACGCCTTCAAACGTGATGACCCCGTCACTGCTTGGCGATATCCCCAAAACGGAATGTACTGTGGTTGTTTTCCCCATGCCATTGCGGCCCATCAACGTGACCACTTCGCCTTCGTTTACGGTCAGTTCCATGCCAAATAGGGCCTGGCTGGCACCATAAAAGGTTTGCACGTTTTCCAGGGTCAGCATCAGTTACCTTCCCCTTCACCGAGATAAGCGTCGCGAACGTCGGGATTATTGCGAATCTCATTTGGTGTTCCAATAGCAACGATTTTGCCGTAAACTAGAACCGTTATCCGGTCTGCCAAAGCAAACACGGCATCCATGTCATGTTCGATCAGCAATATTGTTACGCTGCCTTTGATTCTGTTCAGAAACGCTGTCATACGTTGAGATTCTTCTGGCCCCATGCCGGCCATAGGCTCGTCCAAAAACAACATCTTCGGGTTCGATGCCAGCGCCATGGCGATTTCCAATTGCCGATGTTCGCCATGCGATACAGTACGGGCGGGTAAATTGGCGCGGTCCGCCAGACCAACGCGGTCCAGAATTTCCATTGCCGGGTCAATCAGGGTCCGGTCCCGGGCCGCCGGTTTAAGAAACTGGAATGAATTCCCGGAATGCGCCTGCACCGCAAGCGCCGCATTCTCAAGGATCGTCCGGTCAAGAAATACGCTGGTAATCTGGAACGATCTGGCAATACCGAGATGCGAGCGTTTATACGGCGGCAGGTTGGTTACGTCTTGATTGTCAAAAATTACCCGCCCCTCATCGGGCGCCACTTCGCCGGTCAACTGAGATACCAACGTCGTTTTTCCGGCGCCGTTCGGTCCGATAATGGCATTAACCTCGTTTTTATAAACCTCAAGATCAATATTATCCGTCGCCGTCAGTCCGCCGTAACATTTAATCAACCCCTGAACGTTGAGCATTACATCAGGCATGGGGATCACCCCGTTTCCAGAACATTCCATCAATGCCGCGCCGCGCGAACAACACCACCAAAACCAGGAATGGGCCAAAAATCAAATGCCAATTATGCGTTATATTGGAGAGGATTTCCGACAGGAACAGAAAAACCAACGCCCCCGTCAAAGGACCAAAGACCGTGCTCATCCCGCCAAGCACAACCATAAAAATTAGCTCGCCAGATTTGGTCCAGTGCATCATATCAGGGCTGACAAATTCTTCCGAGTTGGCCATCAGAATGCCGGCAAGCCCCCCAATCAAACCCGCAATCACAAAACACACCAGTTTATATCGAAACGGATTAAACCCGATCGCCATCATCCGGCCTTCATTCGATTTAATACCGCGAATGACCATGCCAAAGCGCGAATTGACCAAACGATGTACAAACCATAACACGATGATCAAAAGAAAGAATACGAGATAATAGAAAAGCACGGGATCGTTCATATCCAGTTCCAGGGAACCGACCTTAAATTCACTTCTGCCATAGATGGTCATACCATCATCGCTACCAAACTCTTCTGCGCTGACGCCGAGAAAATAAATCATCTGCGCAAACGCAAGCGTGATCATGATAAAATAAACGCCTTTGGTGCGAAGACATATTGCACCGACGACCGCTGCGACCAGGCCGCTCAATACAAGCGCCAATGGCCACTGAATAAATCCGTTGAAATTATCATAATAGGCAAGAATGCCGACGGTATAACCGCCAACACCAAAAAACATGGCGTGACCGAAACTGACCATACCGCCAAAACCCAATATGAGATCTAGGCTGATTGCGGCAATTGCCCAAATCATTACGCGCTGGAAAATATCAACCCAATACGGCTCGCCTACCATCGGCGCTATCATCGGCATTAATGCGCAAGTCGCCAGTATCAGCGCCCTGAATCCGATTCCCAGTTTATTGTCTGATGCAAGTGTCATATTGAGTGTCTATCGCCTAACCGGTGGAAATAGTCCCTGAGGTCGGAAAAACAGAACTCCCGCCATAAGGATATAAATAAGCATTGATGACAGTGCCGGTCCCGCCGCTTCCGCCGCGTTTACAGGCAGGAAAACGAGTAAAATCACATCCAGAAACGACCGTCCCATGGTATCGATCAAACCGGCAATAATCGCCGCAATAAAGGCCCCCCGAATAGAGCCGATACCGCCTATCACTATGACCACGAAGGCGATGATCAAAATTTGCTCGCCCATGCCACTGGTTGCTGAAATAATCGGCGTTATCAGCATGCCAGCCAAACCGGCAAGCGCCGCACCCAAACCGAATACACAACTGAACAGTAATTTGATATCAACGCCGAGCGCACCCGCCATGGTGCGGTTTGACGCGCCCGCCCGGATCAACATGCCAAGGCGGGTATGGACGACGAGAACGTAGAGGCCGAGCGCAACGGCCAGTCCGCTCAAGATTATCATTATGCGGTAAACTGGATATTCGATCCCCAATCCGATATTCACTGCGCCGTCCAGATAGGCAGGCATCGGCACGGCCAAACCATCCAGGGGCCAGATCACCTGCACCAGTTGATTGAAAAACAGTATCAGGCCAAAGGTCGCCAACACCTGATCAAGATGGTCGCGCGTATACAGTGTCCGAAGGGCGGTGATTTCGGTCACAATCCCGACAACCAAGGTCGCTGGTATACCCAGCACGATGCCAAGCACGAACGAGTCTGTCCAATTGAAAATCGCCGCGAATAGGAATGCGCCGAGCATATAAAATGACCCATGCGCAAGGTTAACAAAATCCATGATGCCGAACACCAGGGTCAACCCCGCGGCGAGCAGGAATAATAGAATTCCCAATTGAATTCCGTTCAAGGCCTGTTCGGCTAAAAAGACAAAACCCATGGATATATCTTCAATCGGGAGAAATTGGCAAAGATAAGGCGCAGGATAACCTCTCCTGCGCCTTAATTTGAACCACCAGACTTACATTTTGCAGTCTTTGGCATAGGGATCGACGTGATCTTTAAGAACGACGTTTTTCAGCTTGGTTGTCCAGTTGCCGTCAGCATCCGTTTCGACTTTACGCAGATAGAAATTCTGAATGGGGAAATGATTTTTACCCATTTTGAAATCGCCGCGAATTGATGGGAAGTCGGCTTTTTCCAATGCTGCCCTCATGCCATCGGTATCGGCGATATTACCACCAACTGCTTCAACCGCAGCTTTGATGAAAAACATCGAATCATATGCCTGTGCAGCATAAAAAGATGGATACGTTCCATGTTTGGATCTGAAGTCTGCGACAAATCTTTGGTTCTGGGCATTCTTCATATCCGGCGCCCAAAACTGCGTCATGTAAGTGCCTAGAACACCTTTGAGGCCGGCTTTCTGCATTTTCGGCAAACCAATGGAATCGATTGTGAATACGGTATACAGAGGCACCCGACCGGCAAGTCCGGATTGCTGATACTGCTTGATAAATGCACCGCCGTGTTTTCCCGGATAAAATGTGAAGACAGCATCAGGATTAACCGCTTTCACCTTGGTGAATTCGGCCGCCCAATCAATCTGAGTTGGCCATTTGGTCATATCCTTGCCAACGATCTTACCTTTGAATGTCCGCTCAACACCGGCAACCATGTTTTTACCTGCAGCATAATTTGGCGCCATTACATAAAGGGATTTGATACCTCGGCTGTTCAGAACCTCCCCCATAGCCATCGTTGTTTGGTCGTTCTGCCAGGAAATATTGAAGAAATTCTTGTGACATTTTGACCCGGCAAGTGGCGACGGTCCGGCATTGGCACTGATCAATATTTTTCCTGATTTCAGGACAGTATTAGCCGACGCCATCAAAACATGAGACCAGATATAACCGGCAACAATGTCAACCTTGTCACGCTTGATCAGTTTTTCGGTTTTTTGTTTGCCTTTCTGGGTATTAAATTCGTCATCGCCGAATATGACTTTGACATCCCGGCCGCCCATTTTAGCGCCCATATGCTCGATTGCCAGATTGACCGCATTCTGTTGATCTTTTCCGATAACCGCCGCGCCGGTCGTCAATGTCGTAACAAATCCGATCTTGATCGGATCTGCGGCAGTCGCTGGCTGTACTGCCATAGCAAGAACGGACAGGGCGCCCGCAATATGTTTCAATCTCATGTGACTCACTCCTTGTCTGCAGATTTATGGTTCCAAAACCTATTATGTCGGTTCTAGTTATTGCGCCTTGGGAAGAACTCATCATTACCCACAGCAATGTCATTACGTACTCTACTCATATTCTAGCCTAAGTAAGCGTATTGAAGCTATCGGTTTTGGTGAAAATCATCACCACTCACAGCCTCATTTTGTAAATCTTATTTCACCCTCCGGAAGAAGATAAAGCACGATTGCTTCACCACCCGAAACTGTTGGGCTATGTTCTGACCCGGGATCATTCACACACCACCCTGCCCCTTCGCCATCAAATTTGGCATCGATGCTAACCGGCATCGTCATACAGATCTCTCCAGTTGGATGAGAGTGGTGTGGTCCAACCAAGTCACGAAATTGAACCACATCAATGCTAAGGTTACAGGTTTCCGGGGCCGGTTTGAAAACCCGTCCATAGCGCCGACCTTCATCACCATGAGCGCACATCCAGCCTGCTTCTATAGCAGCGTGACAGGCTTTCTCTATGGTGCCAAATATTTCACCGTCAGAGGGAAATTTTTGATTGAGGGCGACGGCTAAATTCTGATCAACTGGCATATTGGATATGACATCGACAACCGGCATCATCAGCGTCTGAAATGTTTCCTTATCCATGACCACCTACCGAACATCGTAGTTTCACAAAACGTCCCCTTGCCATAGTCAATCAAAAATAAAGTCTATGGGTTTGATTATTTTACTTCAAACATAAATTATTTAAGCATAAAACAATTTTAAAAGACACTGTTAATTGAATGTCCCAAAATTTTAGCGCCCTGCCCTGTTAGATATGGCTCTCTCACCTGATTTAGCCGCCGCACCATTCCTTCAATTTTTTGGGCACTTCTTATAGATAAAAGTGCGTATACCGTCGATTATGTAATTATTTGGTATTATCGGACCATTTTATGTATTTAGTCCAACCCTCTTTGAATTTGAATTTTTAAAACACGGAACCCATCGCACCAACTATAATAATCGGAACCTCCGATACTGCCGGCATTCTTATGGTTTGTGATAATCCATTCCCGTATTTCTGTTGCCGTACATCATAATATCCAATAACATAAGATAATATTGTTTGGTTACCGAACAATATTTTATCCTTGATGGATTTCGACACCGCCATGGCAAAATCAATTTTACGTCTTCATGTTAACGGGCAGCCGCGAGAAGATGCGGTCGCGGACAACATGCTGCTTGTCGATTATCTGCGCGAAATAACGGGGCTCACCGGCACCAAGATGGGCTGTGATGGCGGTGAATGCGGGGCGTGTACTGTACTTGTTAATGGCCGTCCGCGTTTGTCGTGTTTGTCGCTGGCATCCAGTTGCGTCGATGCGGACGTTGAGACCATCGAAGGGGCTGCCAAAAATGGTCGCCTGTCGGCATTGCAGAAAAATTTTCACGAAAAACTGGGATCACAATGCGGCTATTGCACGCCCGGCATGATCATGGCCGCAGAAGGACTACTGCGTAAAAATGCGAACCCAACAGACGCGGAAATACGGACCGCCCTTGGCGGCAACATTTGCCGTTGTACTGGGTACGTTAAAATAATCGAGTCCGTTCAGGCCGCTGCGGGAGAGACGCCATGACCCGGCCCGATAACATTGCACCTGCTAAAACGCCCCCTGCTAAAATGCCCCCTGCTAAAACACCCATGGTTGGTCAGCGCCTGCCGCTCATAGACGGGGTTGAAAAAGTCCGCGGGCGGGCGGAATACACCGCCGATATTTATCCGCCCGAAGCTCTGGTTGGGCGCATTTATCGAAGCCCCTTCAGCCATGCCGTGGTCAATAAAGTTGATGTTTCGGAAGCCCTCAAGGTACCCGGCGTAATTGCCATCATTACCGGCGACGACTGCGATGTGCCTTATGGTATTTTGCCCATTGCCCAGAACGAATACCCTATGGCCCGCGACAAAGTGCGTTATCGGGGTGAACCCGTTGCCGCTGTTGCCGCTGTTGACGAAGCCGCGGCTGAGAAAGCCCTGCGCCTGATCCGTATGGATGTTAATGAGTTGCCATCCTATCAGGATCCAAAAAAATCCCGTAAAGCCGGTGCGGTTGATTTGCATGATGATCGCCCGGGCAATCTCGAGCGCGACGTTCACCACGAATTTGGCGACGTCGAAAGCGGGTTTAATAATGCAGAGATCATCCGCGAGGCGTCCTACGACTGCGCCGAAGTGACCCACATGCATATGGAACCGCACGCGGCGCTGGCGGAATATGATACCGACCGTGATCGCATCACCTTAAAGTCGGTGACTCAGGTTCCTTATTATGTACACAAACGCGTCGCTCAGTGCCTCGGCATGGAAGAGAGCCAGGTCCGGGTGATCAAACCGTTTATCGGCGGTGGTTTCGGGGCGCGCACGGAAACTCTGAATTTTGAGATTGTCGCCTGCCTGCTCGCCCGCGCCGCCA
>WASW01014828.1_pt1 | contig 29841 bp, 25 predicted proteins | sample 5698521 | NCBI WGS metagenome assembly WASW01 (sample SAMN11175560, study PRJNA528189) | sponge metagenome | isolation source: marine sponge | host: Leucetta | place: Antarctica: Western Antarctic Peninsula, King George Island | collected 2013-01
GGTTGCGCGCTGTCACCGGTCGCACGGCAAACAAACAGAAACAATCCGCATTATTGGCCGTCGCTTTTTGAGGAAGCTCTAACTATGCAGCCGAACTTTCCAAAAAATGGCAGAAACCCTGGAGAAAATGATAGGACAATTTTCAAAACTAATAGGAATACCTAGACGAACGGAAAAACAATCCGATAGTCGGAATCTATATTTTATCTTTAAATTTCAATGAGTTAGATGGTGCCCGGGGACGGAATTGAACCGCCGACACGCGGATTTTCAATCCGCTGCTCTACCAACTGAGCTACCCGGGCGTATCTTGGTATGTCTGCTGCGTCCAGAGGTTAAACGCTTTGGTGAGCAACAGCGAGGGTGCTTATAGAAGAACATTCGGGCTCTGTCCAGCATGGGACAGGTGATTTTGGGCCGATCTTATATTTTCTTTTCCCCGAGCACGAATTCACCCCGCACCTCCACTATTACAGCCCTTCTATTCATCCTCATAGGCATCGTCATCAAGCTCGCTGCCCTCTTCAGCGGGGACTCTATAATCTTCATTAAACCAGTGCCCGAGGTCAATGTCAGCGCAGCGTTTTGAGCAAAATGGACGGTACTCCTGCTGACGCAACTTACCGCAAATCGGGCATTTTGCCCCCTTCAGGGGGATAATATTATCGGGTTTCGTCTCTGACATGAACCGGGCTGTCCAAATCAACCTTATTTAGCTTTTTTGACATGATAACTTTCGCGTTTGTAATCCGCGTCTGCTTTAAGTTTCAACGGGGTTCCAAGCCGGGCCTCAACATCTTTCCGGCCCGGTTCAACAGCATTTTTAAGGGCGTCAATGACATCCGGCGCGGCTTTGACGTTAAATGCTGCACTTGGGGAGGCGGCGGCTTCTTTCAGCACCGTGCGCAGAATTTCAAGCGCCACTGTAATCGGTGACTTAACAGGTGCCGGCATTTCCCCCGCCAGGATTTCCGACAATGACGGGCCGCGGCGGCGGCGGGTCATTTCTGCAAGGCCGAGTTTGGTAAACCCGACAACGTGCGGGCGAACCGGGTCCTGTCCAATGGCTTTTCGCAAGTGTTGATGCAGTTTTTCCTGGTTGTCGCGGCGGCGCATGGAAACAAAATCAACAATCAACAACCCGCTCAAATTACGCAATTGCATCTGGTTGGAGAGTTCGGTCGCTGCTTCTTCGTTAGTATTCAGCGCATTGGCTTCGCGGCCACCGCCGGTATTGGCACCGGTGTTGACATCAATTGCAGTTAGAGCGGGCGTTTCAGAAATAATCATGTTCCCGCCGGACGGCAACGGCACAACCGGGTCAAGCGCAGCATCGATCATTTCTTCGATGCCATGGGCATCGAATAACGCCTCTGGTCCCTTATGTAGTTTTATAAGGTCAACCAGGTCGTGCATGTGTTCCGTGGCAAACTCTTTCAAACGTTTAAACAGATCAGCGTCGTCGACATGAACAGCTTCCAGGTCAACCCCGCCAAAATCACGCAGAGCGGCAAACGCGGGCTCTAATTCTTCGGCCAAAAGCGCCGGGGCTTCGGCTTTCTCTTTTTTAGCCTCTATTGCTTTCCAGTCATCAAACATGTGCTGAACTTCAGCGACCAGGTCCTCATCTTCGGCTTCCTGAGCCGCAGTGCGTAGCACGAACCCGCCCGCGGCATCCTCTTTAAGCGTACTTCCCATCAACTCGGACAATCGTTCGCGCTCACCCGCATCATTGATGCGGCGCGACAGGGAAAACCCTTTCTGGCCGGGGCTGAAAATCATGTCGCGGCCGGTAAGACTAACGCGCGCGGTTAATTTTGCGCCTTTATCTTCTTCAGGGTCGCGCAGGATCTGGACAACAATTGCATCCCCTTCGCTGACGTAGTTTGCGATCTGATCCCGGCGATTATTATCGCGGCGGCCCTCGCCATGCGGTTGCAAATCGGTGAGGGCTAAAAACCCGGCCCGTTCCTGACCGATTTCGACAAACGCCGCTTGCAGGCCGTCAAGAACGGCGGTGACTCTTCCAAGGTAAATATTTCCGACCAGGCTTTCCTGACCGGTGCGCGAGAGCACAATTCCGCTGAGGCGTTGGTTTTCCAGCATAGCCAAACGTGTTTCACCCGGCGCTGAGTTGATTAAAATCTGTTCTGTAGACATTTAGTGATTTTCCCCTGTGTAAAACCCTGTCCCGTTGAGTAGGGCCGCCGTCTCAAATAAGGACAGACCCACAACGTTGGAATAGGAACCATTTATGCGTTTGATAAAACTGGCGGCCAAGCCTTGAATGGCATAAGCGCCCGCTTTTCCTTTCCATTCTTCACTCTCTATGTAACCCGTGATCTCCCCATACGACAACCGTTTGAATTGAACTGCTGTCATTACGACCTTGGAAACCACCTCTCCGCCCGGTGCAATAAGGCAAATCCCGCCAAAAACGCGGTGTTTTTTCCCGGATAACAAGGCAAGGCAGCGTTTTGCCTCATCAACTGTTTCAGCTTTCGGCAATATCCGCCGCCCACACGCGACGACGGTATCGGCGCCGAGAATGAAACTATTTTCCCGGCCATCAGTGATCGCACGTGCTTTCGATTCGGCAAGCCGCGCCGCCAGCTTACGCGGCTGCTCGGCATCTTGAGGTGTTTCGTCGATTTCTGCCGGAATAACGTCACTCGGCACCAACCCTATCTGGGCAAGCAAATCCAGTCGCCGAGGCGATGCCGAGGCAAGTATCAGATGGCCAGTCACCGGCACATACTCAGGAAATTATTTGAAGCGGAAGGTAATACGGCCCTTGCTCAGGTCGTAAGGTGTCATTTCCACGTTAACGCGGTCACCGGCCAAAACCCGGATTCTGTGTTTACGCATTTTGCCTGCCGTATGAGCCAGAATTTCGTGTTCGTTGTCTAGGACAACACGAAACATGGCGTTTGGCAGCAATTCGGTAACGGTACCGCTAAATTCAAGAAGGTCTTCTTTGGCCATTCTGAGTTCTTCTAATGTTAAAAGTTGCACATAAAAGCCGTGCAACCGCCTCCGGGTCAAGGTTTATTCCGCAATGACGGGGATTTCTCATATTTTGTATGATATTTTACGCGATTTGGCGACAAATACATGCCACTGAGTTAAAACACCTTAATTTCCACTACGCCATTTTCCGGAAAAAAATGGTCGCGGCGAACGAACGCAAAATACTGGTGATATTTATCACATCAACAAGTGTAAAATTTAGAGTATGTTATTACGCAAATAGGGATCTTTTGGGGAAATTAATGACTGATCAAATATATCGCCTGCGCTGGACTGGTTTGCCGATAGCGCTGCTGCTGATTTTCGCGCTCATCGCCCATTTATTTCCAAATCCTGCCAAAGCGGCAAGTATCAGCGATACCATCAGCACCATTGATTCCGGTCCCTTCAAAGACGCCGCCTGCCAAACGGCAATTGATAGCCTGATTGGTACCGTTGATGGTTTGGGCATCGCCGCAATCAGCAATCTCAAATCCGGCGACGCGTCGATTTCTGCCGATCTCACACTACCCATTGGCGGAACCTGGACCATGCACCTGTTTGGTGCCGATTGTTCAAAAAATGTATTCGCTTATTTGAAACCCGGATCCGATCTAAAGTTATCCGACATGGTATCGTCCGCCGGGACCTTAAAAGAACTCGACAAACTCGGCCTCAAAGATCAGGCCTTCATCCTCTCAAATACAGAAGATTCCCTTAGTGCCGAAGATGCCCCGGACAGTGTTGCAGCCAGCCTCAAAGCCGCATCAGATGGGAATGATAGTTTTGAAATCACGGTCAAACCGGGCCTTACCGTTCTTGGCGTTATGGATCTCTCTCAATCCACCTATTCAAAAAATGCATTGTCGTTTTTGGGACTGAAGGACGCAGAGTCCCAAAAGATCGCGGTAAATGCACTGCTCGGTGCTGACATGTTGGCATCCGTTCTTAAAGGATCAAAGAGCGAAGCCGACTTTACAATAATCGGAACCATGCCAAACCTCACACTAACGCTGCCCGGCAATCATAAACTTCCGACAGCCAATATTCAGTTTTCCGCCGTCGTCAATCACGATGCCAAAGAGTTTGAGCTGAAAGTCGAAGCCGAAGACGCGTGGACGGATGCGCTCGGCATCTCCGGATTGTCGCTCGCCAATGTCACCATTGATTTAAAAGCGGGTGATGAGACTGCGGCTGAACTTTATGCCCAGACAACAATCGGCGGTCAAGAACTCGACGTATCATGGGTTGTCGAAAAAGCAGACGAGCACACGGAAACCGAAATTTCATTAAAGGCGCCGGAAGGCAAAACCTTCAAGATCGGATCAATTCACGGTTTATCAAAAGTCCCCGGTATCAGTTCACTTGGTTTTAAAGAGCTGGACATCTCTCCATCTGGGTTTGGTGGTCGTTTGATCTGGAAAGGCAAAGAACTGGATGCCGCCGTTGTTAAAATGGGCAGCGGCAACAAACCAATCCTTCTGATGAAAACCGAAACATTCCATCTAAAGGATATTTCCAGCGCCGTCGGCAAAACACCGCTCGGCGGCATTACCATACCCGGAATGATTTTGACTCTGGCCGAAGGCGACCCCGGCAGCATCTCGACTGACGACATGCCGGAAGTGGCAAGCGCCGTGCTTGGTGAATTGGAAGAAAAATCTGGCAGCCATCTCACCATTCATGAAGGTGTTGGCATGTTAGGCGCTATCGATGCCAAAGCGCTCGGTTCCGCAGGGGATGCTTTGGGCGCATCAGGCGAACTGATTCTGGGGGGGACGCTTGGCGGTATATTCGGCGGACCGCCAGAAATTGACCTATACGCGGCCTTTCCGACATTCTCGCCCAAGAAAATGCCGAAATTCTTGCGTGCCGCGAAAGACATAACACCGCAATTGACCTTGGCTTTCAAAGAAGCAAACGGCGTCGAAGCAGATATCGGCGTGGATCTGGTGACCCACTTAAAGGTCGACAAGCAGGAACTTGAACTCGAGACCGCGATCACCGCCGTTGTCGCCACCTCCGGCATCGGGCTTAACATTTCAGCCTCTCTCGATAAATGGGAAGATGCCTTTACGCTCAAAGAATTTGATATCGACGATCTGGCCATATCCGTTGAAGTTGACGCCGACAGCTCCGTCAGCGCTGGCTTTCAGGGCACCGTCACGCTGAAAGACGGGAAAACCAAGTTTGAAGTCATCGCTCTGGTATCGCCTGACCTCGCTGCGGTTGGCCTGCCCAAAGAAGTCGTGTTCGAGCTCAAAGCCAATCATATTGGTCTCGATGGATTAATGGATCTGGCCGACGTTTTTATCGGATCCATGGGAGATAACGCCGTTGCGAAAGCTGCGCGCGGCAAAGGCCTCTACAAGACTCTGCAGTTCGATAAGTTACCCAAAATCGAGTTTGTTCAATACAAAAATGACGATGGTGAACTCGAAGATGTTCAGATTCTGCTGGCAACACCCGGCGCAACAGATCCGGCACTAGATATTGATGGATGGGGGGTTGGCGTAGAAGGCCGTATGCGCATTGCCGGTAAAGATATCGCGCAGGCTAAAGTCGATTTAGGCGAAGACGGGTTTGAGTTGAAAGGCGAGGTGCTCATCCACAAACTTGGACCCCTTAAGATCAAAAACGCGGTCATAGACGCCGGAGCTGGACTGAGTGACCTGCCCCATCTCCACCTCAATGCAGACGCCACATTACTCGGTATAGAGGAAGAAATTACCATCGAGTTTTCAAAAGATAAAATGGCGTTTGAAGAAATTTCAAAATTTGGCCAGGCCTTTTCCAGCAAAATTTCAGCCGAGGCAACAATCGCCGATGTCCACAACCCTGACTTTGATATCGCGCTCGAGTTTCAAGGCGACCTGCTGGACGTGGTCCTTGGCGGCATTGAAAAAGAACTGAATAAACTGATTGCCGCTTACGATGGTGATGTTAAAAAAGCTGAAGCTGCGTTTAAGAAAGCCGAGGGCACGCTCGACAAGGAAGAGAAAAAAGTCGACGACGCTATTAATAAAGCAGAGGCCGACGCCAAAAAAGCCACGGACAAAATAGAATCCGCGATAAAAAAGGTTAACGGCATTCAGTCGACCATCAATTCAAAAGAAGACAAAGTTCACGACAAAGCCCATGACCTTCACAAACTTCACTGGTATCAGGTTGGCAAGGCAATTTCCCTGGCCGCCCAGATTGCCGGTCTGGAAGTAGAAATCGGCGGTCTTTATGCGGCTAAAGGCACGGCAAATGCGGCACTAGAGGTCGCCAAGGCGGCAACTGAGTTAACCCCCATCCTGTTCCAAGCCGCGGTATTGGCGGCAAACGCGACGTTCGAAGCAGCCAAAGGCGCGATTGAAGTTGCTGACGTTGCCGTCAAGGCATCCGAATATATTCTGGAAGGCCTGAAAAAACTGATCGACGCGTACCGTGATAATTTCCATTTCACTGAAGTTAAGTTTGACGGCAGTCTGCAGGCGTTGCTTGGTAACAAACCCATCGTCATGGACGTCATATTCAAGATATTTGGCGAAAACGTTAATCTCGACCTGAGTTTCACCCCAACCAAACCGGAAAATATTGCTAAAGCCATTGGCGGCATGGTCTCGAAACTGGCCGGAGAAGCGGCCGATGGTATCAAACATGCCTTTTTCGGTGGCGGGTCCAGCAACAAAAGCAGCAGCGGGACAAGTTCACACACGCAGGCTGTCGCAAATTGGGCGGCTAAAAATCATGCAACGAAAGACACTGGTGGGTTTCAGGGTGCATCCTGGTCCGGGCACGGGCCGAAGAGCAACGTTATTCCAATGAAAGGTTCGCTCTACAAGAACGCATCGCTCAACCGCTGCCTGATTTATACAAAGGGTAAATTAAATTTCTCCAGCTGCGATAGCACCAAAGACGATCACTTATTCCGTTTCAGTCCAAAAGGCGATTTTGTTGCCATAGGATCAGGGTCCAAAACCCCTTACTGTCTAGCCTCTCAAGGCGCGATAAAAGGATCATCCATCTTTGCCGCGAAATGTAGTGGCAAACCAGAACAGAAATGGCGCCTGAGCGGAAACCAACTGGCCTTGGCGTCCGGAGAATGTGCGGCTGTCGACAAACATAAAAAACTGGTTCTTGCCGATTGTTCGTCCAGCGACAAAACTCAACAGTGGGGGGCAACACCGATCGCTGATCTGCAAAAACTCAGCGAAACACCGGCGAGCACCCTCTATTCGATATCGCTTCGCGATACGAAAACCGGTAAATGTGTTGATGTCGCCGATAAAACCGGCCTCGCCTACACGTGTGATGACAGTGATTTCCAGGTCTTTAATCTGAACAGCAAATCACAACTCCGCGTCTTGCAGAGCTGCATTCGGACTAATGGCGCTAAAAAAGGTGCTGGCATTTACCTCGGCAAATGCGATGGCAAAGAACAGAAATGGGCCTGGACCGGCTTTCATATGCAGGTTAAAGGCAAGAACCTCTGCCTTGCACGGGGGAAAACGTTGCCAGCACCTTTTAACATTCAACTTTTGCAACTCGACAGCTGTAAATCTACAGCAGCCGTCTGGGAATTGGAGCCAACAAATATCGATGCCGAAGGCCGCATATTACCCGCCTACGATATGATTCAATCGAAATCCTACAAACGCTGCGTTGAGGTACGCACCAAGTTGCAGGTTGATGGCCTTCCCATCCCATCGATTGTGATGTGGAATTGCAATGGCGATTTTAATCAAAATTTCTCATTCCGCTGGAACGGTGAAATTCGAGCACTCGGGAAATGTCTGGCATCTAATGGCTCAAACGTATCTCTGCAAGATTGTTACCGACGTCCAAGTGCATTCCAAATCACCCCAAACATGTTGAAAAATGCAGGCAAAAGCCGAAACGACATTAATCACCAGCGCTGGAAAATGCGTAAAGATGGTTTGATTCAAAAAGTTGCCACCAAGGTTTGTCTGAGCGGCGATCCTCGCGGTATGCAGAAAATGAAGTCACTTCAGATCAAAGCTGGTAAGTTTATTCCCCTACCGCCCAAACCGGGCAAGGTCGGCGGTCTGGGTACGCTACTCAGCGTTGCCAAATGTAAGAAGGGCGACAAACTACAAACTTGGATCGTTACGGACAAACTGCCGGATGGATCCAAAGCACCGCCGTATAAACGCCTCGCCCATAAAATTAGTGGCAAGGAGCGTTGTCTCGAGACATCTGGCGACAGCACTGTACGGCGGCTCGTCGCTCGTACATGCTCGACATCTCAATACCAACAGTTTGCGCTGACGAATTATGGCGAAATTCGCCAGATGGGCCGGTGTGTTTCAGCCAATGCGGCCAAAAAGGCATTTAACGATGGTGTTCAACTTGAGCTTGAGGAATGTCAAAACGCAGCATCTCAGAAATTCACTACTGAGAGTAATGGGCTACTAATCCAGGCAGGAAGTACTAATTCACTACGCTGTGTCGTAGAAGGACCAGTGTTCGATCCAGCGGCTGCCCTCGCCCACCTGCCGGCGGCTGTAAAAGCACAGATGGCAAAACTGCCGACCTTTGCACCCGTCGCGTCTGGTGCGTGTCAAATCCTGTTCAAGAACGGAAAGTCCAAAAAATGCATGTATCACCGGGCTGATGGTACGCTTGGGTCCAGCAAGTGCTCGACAATCGCACCAGACAAAGCCGGTCAGGTCATGGCGATTTCCGGCAGTAAACTTGTCTCTGTGCAAGTAAGCAAAGGGAAGACCACCTCACGGCAAGTCTGGATCAATACGCCAATGGGATCCAAATTGCCGACCATCGCACCTGTATCGCCCGGCATGGACCCGGCGACCATGCAAAAAACGCTTGCCACTTACAGCCAATCGGGGTTTGCCTATCAGGCGAAATCCGGTCAGTTCAAATATGTAAACACTAAAAAGACGACCTCAACTTGTCTGGCAACGGCCAAGTCAGGAAAATCGGCAACAGCGAAAAAACTTAAACCATTGGAACAGGCCTATATAAAAGCCAGTATGGAATATGGGCAATTGAGTGTCATCGCTAAAGTTCAAAAGGCACTTAAAAGCAAAGCCGATAAAGCGAAGAAGACGATGATCAGCGCTCTCAAAAAACTTGAGACGGCACAAGCCGCCGGGGCGCTGACAACCGCCAGATGCTCCAGTTCATCTTCGCAGAAATGGAGCGCAGAGCCGGTCCCTCAAACAAGCTGGAAGGTGAAGTAGAATTGTATCAGGTCGCCAATTGATACAACTCTGTTTTTAGCGACTTAACACAAGTAATTAACTCTCGTTATGAAACACCGTGATGCGCTCCCGAGTGCCCGCGTCATAATCATAAGTATGGAAACTGTTCATGGTCCTGCCATAGAGATGCAGACTGACAACCTGACCGCGGTCTTCGGGAACGCCGGTTTTATGAATATGATCGGGGTTCGGAACGAAGGTCGTCACCGTATTTTCGCTGAGTAAAATCGGTCCGCTACGGGCGAGTTTGATATTTTTATTGGTCAGGTTTTCATGATCCATACAAATAAAATTTCGCTCTTCCAAAACACCTTCTACGACGCCAACCACCCCCCAAGTGCCATGATCATGCACTGGCGTCCACTGGCCCGGTGTCCAGACCAGCGTATATAGAGATAGTCCGTCACCACCCGCAATATAGACAGCGTTACGCGCGTAATGATCAGGATCAGAACGGTAGTGTTCTGGTTTTAAAAACGAACGCCCACCACTCAACAACCGGTTCATCAACGGTGCCAATTTCAGCACACAGTCGGCCGGCTCAGGGTTTTCTCCGGCAATTGTTTCGGCGTCATCAATAAATTGATCAAGCGTATATGTGGTCATTGTTTCCATCACCTATTCTGGCGCCCGTATTGAGACCTAATCCCGCGCTGGAATTACTGTCATAGAATACTGTCAAATTCCATGAATTCCCCTTCAGGCCCCTCACCCGAAAAACCAACGCAATAAATCTTATCCACTGTCTGTCCGTCAGAGCTTAAAGGCAAACGCAGAAATTCAAAATCTAATTTGTTTCCAAGATTTTCACATTCTGTTTTGATGTATAGCGGCATGCAGTTTTCGGTCACCATTTTGTATTCTTCAAGTAAGATTGTGGTAATTGAAGAATCCTGAGCGTCAACAACCGACATTCCTGTAAGGTCTTCGCCATGGTAACGGACACGAGCGGTTCCCCAAAACCGGTAAACCAGATTCCCACTCGGTTGCTCAACATCAACAATCATCGACCAGGGAATCATTCCAACTGGCAGTTCATCAATCTTAAACACGCCCCAAGTCGGTGCAAAGGCGTCACCGCGAAGGTCATTCCAATACCGTAAAATTTTTGCTGGTTTGCTCGGTAGTACGACGTCATTCGCGTTGTAACGCTGTTTATTGACGTTCACTTTTCTATAAGAATGAAGACATTCGACCAGGTCACTACTCATCGTACTGTATTAAATCCAGATATCCGCCAACATAAAAGAACACTATTGTATTCTACATCGCCCTTTCCCAGATATACAGATTAATTAAGTTTCCGCCCGGATCACGTATCCCACGCACTTGTGACCGGAAAACGGGCTTTGATTTTTTGCATCAGTTGATCTCTGATTGTACGGTATGCATCCAGTTTGACCTCTCGATCCTCTGACTCGATAATACTCGGATCGAATGTATTCCAGAACTCGATATCGACGGCCATCACCCGCGTCATTTCAACGGCCCTGTGCTGGGCCTGAGGAGAGAGCGGGATAATCAGGTCGAAATTATCATCTTCCAGGTCATCAAACGTCTTGGCGTTGTGCCGTTTTAGATCGATACCAATCTCATCCATCACCGCAACCGCGTACCCATCGATTTCTTTGGTTCTGACGCCAACGGAATCAACGTAAATTCGATGCCCATGCAGGAATTTCAAAATGGATTCGGCCATTGGTGAGCGTACGGAATTCATCGTACAACAAAATAAAACGGCCGTTGGCAGATCGTTCATATGATCTAGCCTCTGATGTGGAGGACGCAAACAAGGGTGAACAAGCGCCGCGCCGTTATTTTGTCGACGGTAACGTGATCGGCCAACCGCTCTTGCAAAATTTCCGCGCCTTCGTCATGCAAACCACGCCGCCCCATGTCGATCGCTTCAATTTGAGACGGCGTTTTAATCTTGATTGCCTCGAAATAGCTTTCGCAGACGATAAAATAATCGCGAACAATGCGCCGAAAGGTTTTAGCCGGTAACATAAATTTCTGAATTTCGGTATTATCCGCCCCCCGAACATCAAATACCAAACGGTTATCAACAGCGCTGAGGCGAAGGTCGTAAGGTCCGGAAGATTTTTCGATTAACTCAAAAGAGTTCTCCTCAAGCAGATCAAAAATCGCAACCTGACGTTCGTGTTCGACCTGAGGGCTGCGCCGAACGACGGTTTGTTCGTCGAGAAAGATGTTGGCGATGCGATTATTGCTAACCATTTAGCATGGGCCAAAATTGTCAGACATGGCAGGCACCTCCTTAACGCAGCCAAGCGGGGAATAAGTTTAATTTAATCGAATGGATACGGAAAGGGCGTGGGCGTCCAGGCCTTCCGCCTCTGCCAGTGTCACCGCCGCCGGGCCAATTCGGCGCAAACTATCCCTGTCACAGCTGATCAGGGACGTCCGTTTCATAAAATCGAGCACACCAAGGCCAGATGAGAACCGCGCAGAACGCGCCGTCGGCAGGACATGATTAGGCCCGGCGATATAATCACCAATGGCTTCTGGCGTATTCCGGCCAATGAAGATCGCACCTGCGTTCCTGACATCCAGAGAAAACTCTTCCGCATTGTCCGTAGCGATCTCAAGATGTTCCGGCGCCAGCGCATTGACCAGCGGCAGGGACTGACTGAGGTCATCAACAACAATAATCGCGCCAAAATCACGCCAACTGGCGTTGGCAATATCGGCTTTCCCCAGAACCCGCAGATGGCTTTCAATAGCCTCTTCGACAACCCGCGCGAACTCTAAGTCATCTGTAATCAGGATCGATTGGGCAACCGGATCATGTTCGGCTTGTGATAATAAATCTGCGGCAATCCATGACGGATCATTGGCCGCATCGGCAACGATTAGAATTTCCGACGGCCCGGCAATACTATCGATGCCAACCTGGCCATAGACCTGCCGCTTGGCGCTCGCCACGTAGGCGTTCCCCGGACCAACAATCTTGTTGACGCTGCTGATACTATCCGTGCCATAGGCCATGGCGGCAATAGCCTGCGCCCCGCCGACCCGATACATTTCGGATATACCGCAAATTTTTGCTGCTGCGAGAACCAGCGGGTTAAGGACACCATCCGGTGTCGGCACGCAGATCATTATCCGTTCAACACCGGCAACCCGCGCCGGAATGGCGTTCATTAGAAGCGATGAAGGATAAGCCGCCAGTCCACCTGGAACGTACAGTCCGGCAGTTTCAACAGCAGTCCACTTATACCCGAGCGACACACCGGCCTCATCCGTATACCGCAAATCTTCCGGCAATTGGCGGCGGTGGAAGTCTTCGATCCGGGCATGAGCCTCGCCCAGTGCCTGCAGCGTTTTGGGCTCGCACGCCGCATACCCGGCCTCAATTTCGTGCTCCGAAATACTCAGTGTATTCGCATCAACGTCAAAACGATCAAAACGGCGGGTGTAGTCAATCAATGCTTGATCGCCCCGGGAGCGAACTGCAGCAATGATTTCAGCAACTGCATCGGTAATATCCTGATCAGTTTCACGCTTCATTCCGAGCAAATACTCGAAACGATCAGCAAAATCAGGGTCGCGAATATCAAGCCGCGCGGGCATCAACGGCTCCCTTGAATTTGTCGATCCAGCCACCAATTTCATCAGGGCGGGTTTTCCAGGCGGCGCGATTAACCGTCAAGCGCGAGGTGATTTCGCATATACGTTCAATCTCCACCAGCCCATTGGCTTTCAGTGTATCGCCGGACGATACCAGATCAACGATCCGGCGGCACAGGCCCAGTTGCGGTGCCAGTTCCATAGCCCCGTTCAGTTTGATGCATTCGGCCTGAACGCCGCGCGCGGCAAAATGTTTGCGGGTCAGTTCCGGATACTTTGTCGCAACCCGAACGGAACTCCAGGTAGACGGGTCATCCGTTCCAACCATTTCGACCGGCTCGGCCACCGATATCCTGCAATGGCCGATGTGAAGATCAAGCGGTGCATAGAGTTCGGGGTAGTCAAATTCCAATAACACATCGTTGCCAGCGACGCCGAGATGCGCCGCGCCGAAAGCGACAAACGTCGCGACATCAAACGAGCGCACCCGAATAATGTCGAGATTGGGAATATTGGTGGAAAACCGCAGTTGACGGGCTTTATCATCGTCAAACGCGGCTTCCGGTTCAATCCCCGCGCTACGCACCATGGGCATCACTTCTTTCAGAATGCGACCCTTCGGCAGCGCCAGAACCAGCTTTTCATTCCGTTGCAACACAACTCTCCTGCGACCACCCCCCCTATAGGGGCCTGTGAATTCGTCGCATTGATAAAGGGTTTTCCCGCTCCTTGCCAGACGTTGCTTACCAGATAACGCCTAAGGTCGCTCAAATACGCCGTCACGGGTAACCAGAGTGCCGCTCAATACCCGCTCGTCATGGCGCATACGCCAGGATAATAGCTTTTGTGCATAGCTCAGCATGGTCCCTGTATAAGCAGGGTCATCCGCGAGATTATGGCTGTTGTCGGGGTCTTTACGCTGATCATATAATAACGGGCGAAGAGCAGCGAAATGCACATATTTAAAATCTTCGTCTTGGATCACGTTGAGTGTGCACTCGTCCATGTCGATGCCAAGGTGGTTCTCCAACCTTCGGTCCACGACCTCGCGGAAATCAAATTCAAAGTGTACTTCCTGGCGCCATTTATGTGGCTCGTTACCGGATACAAATCCCATAAGTGAATGACCATCACATTGGCGCGGCACATCCAGATCAAGTTTGTCCAAAATGGTCGGCATGACATCGACCGACTCGGTAAAGTGAGTAATACGGCGGCCTCTTGTATTGTCAGCGCTGGCATCCGGGTCACGAATTATCAGCGGAATGTGGTAGGCCGAGTCGAAATATCCTTTTTTGCCAAACAGATAGCGGTCACCTAGCATCTCTCCATGATCTGACGTCAGGACGATCAGGGTATTATCATAAGCGCCGGTTGATTTCAGATGGTCAATCAACTGACCGATATAATGATCAACTTTCGTGACTAAACCAAAATATGTTGCCTGTAACTGGCGCACATCCCGCTCATAAGTCTCAGCATCCAGATCGTTCAGCATCCACGGATTATGCCATTCCCCCAGATCGCTTAAAGCGCTGGCCAGCCAGGGATGATCTTCGCGCTGAGCCGACACGGTATCGGCGCGCACGGGCGGCGGCATGTCATTGGCATCATACATTGAATTATAAGGTTCTGGTGCAATGTACGGCGGATGCGGGCGGAGGTAAGACAAATGCACGAACCAACCATCATTACGCTCGCCAATATGATCAATGACCTGTCCGGTTGAAAAGGCCGTCATCGAATGTTCGGCGGAATAGACCGGCGGAGCGTACGTTCGTCCCTTGCTCTCGGCACCGGGATAATTTTTTACGGGCTTATACAGATCTTTGACATTGGCCGGAATGTCATATCCTTTGGATTTAAGGAATTCAAGCCACGGAGCCGGGTTACTCTCCATCAATAGAAAGTCACTGTTAAACCCGGGCAGAGGACCTTCATATCCGTATTTTTTAAAATCCTCAATCGGCGTATCGCGCGGATCAAGCGCGGTATCCGTATAGCCAAATAGCATTGGATCATATCCGGCGGCCCGGACCTGGTGCGCGAGATTGTCATGGCGCGAGTCGAGCGGTGTTCCGTTGCGAACTGAGCGATGATTTTGCGCGTACAAACCAGTCAGTAGACTGGCCCGCGACGGACCACAAGGCGCGCAGACGGTATAGTGATTTTGAAATAATACGGAGCTGCTAATCAGCTTATCGATGTTGGGCGTTTTAACGCAAGGATGACCCTGCGCTGAGAGACAATCGATCCGCCATTGATCAGCCGTGATAAGTAAAACATTTTTAGATGGTTTTTGTGCCATTTGACCTAACTCCGCGTTTTTTCGAGCTTTGTCTGAATTACCCGATATGCGCAATCAAAATGCGATGTGGCCCTGTCATTTGTTGCCTGTTGGCCCTGTCTGTTGCCAATCATCGGCGGGCGGGTCTGTTGCCAATCATCGGCGGGCGGGCGATAACTGAGTATAGAACCACAGGAATAAGCGTACGCGATGAATAAAGGTCGAACCGATCCGATCTGGAAAAAACGCCTGCGCCAGAAACCGCGCTCTGAAAAGGCGGCTAGAATTCAAAACCTGCTTAAGCTGTTCGAACAGTCTCAATGGTGGGATCCGGCGGATATCGAGAAAAAACAGTACGCTCAGGCCTCTCGTTTGCTGGCGCATGCCCAACAAACGGTTTCGCATTATGCCAATGTCAGCGGCCATATTAACCCGCATGATGTTGACTCGTTAAAGGCCGGGCGCTGGCTCGATATTCCAGTTCTCGAACGCGGCACGGTTAATTCCCTTGGCGATCAATTGCTGAGCCGAAATATTCCGCTCTCCCATGGCTCCCTCGACCCCATTTACACCTCCGGTACAACCGGCAAACCAGTGCGCGTTGTCAGAACAGCTTACGCCTTGACTTATTGGTCAGCTTTCACCACCCGTGATCACATCTGGCATAATCGAAACATTAAGGGGTCTCTCGCTGCCATACGCTCGTCCGAGCAGGGTTTTGCCGTCTTCCCAAAAGGCCTGCATCATGCGGCATGGGGATCAAAGAATGGCGTTTTCAAAACAGGGCCGTCACTAAGTCTGAACGTTAATACGCAAATTCCACAGATGGCTGACTGGATATCACGCAATCAACCTGACCACATTCTCAGTATGCCTAACATTATCAAACGTCTCGCGCCCTATTGTATTGAGAACGGAATTACGTTTGAAAACCTTAAAGAGGTCCAGGTAATCAGCGAGATTTGCGGCGATTTATTACGCGAACAAGTTTTTGAAGCTTGGAGTGTACCGCTGCATGATTCCTATACCAGCCGGGAAGTTGGATATATGGCCCTGCAGTGCCCGGTCAACAACCATTACCATATTCAATCTGAGGGCGTTCTGCTGGAGGTTCTGAATGAAGATGGCCAGCCCTGCAAACCAGGAGAGATCGGCCGGGTCGTCGTTACAACGCTGCAGAACTATGCCATGCCCCTGATCCGCTACCCTGTCGGTGATTATGCGGAAATGGGCGCGCCGTGCGATTGCGGACGCGGCATGCCGGTCCTTAACCGTATTCTCGGTCGCCAGCAGGATATTCTAGTATTACCAACTGGTGAGCAGCGCTGGACCCTGCTCGGTAGCCCTGACGTGCGTCACTTTATGGAAATGGCACCGATCACGCAGTATCAGCTTGCTCATGTCGCGACTGAAAAATTAGACGTCCGTCTTGTCGTCAAACGCGCCCTGACTGCAGAGGAAGAAGGCAACATCACCAAATGGGTACAGAAAAAACTCGGATATCCGTTTGAGGTAAGGTTTGTCTATTTTAACAAATTTCCATTGGAAAAATCCGGCAAATTCAAAGATTTTGTGGTTGAGTTTGAGGCGGGTAAGTAGGGTTGGGTTAACATTTTAAGCCGTGATTCTGATGGTCGAAGAAAATCAGCTATTGTTTGACATAATATTTAAAGCAGAACTCTCAAAATCAGAGTTCATCTCCGATCAATTTTAGTTTTGCATGTTTTAAGTCTTCTCCGAATTCTTCCCCCTGTTCTGCAATGTCCTCGTCATCGCCATAGTGCCAATTTATATTGACGTTATTACCAACGCCCGCGGCTTCATCGAGCATATCGAATAACCGAAATACCGCTCGTGCGGAACTGCTGTTGAAATAGGGCAGGTCGAAATCGAAAGTCACTGTAGTGTCGGTTAACGCCCCGAGATGTGCTTTCAACGTTTTAATAATAGACTCGTAGAAACTGTCTACGTCCTCCATATACGACATACCTCGCAATTCGAAAACGTTCGATGAAAAGTCGAACGCAACTTTGGGGGTGTTTTCACTCGCCTCAATATTAATATTGTTAGTATTCACGTTCGCTCCTCAACCGCCTACGCGTAAGCTTTAAAATAAAAATACGCATGCTCATCATCAACATCTTTAAAACTATACTCAAAACCGCCTTTGGCACGTCTGGCGATATCAACAAACCCGACGCCGGCGCCTTTACTTCCGTCCGGCGGTGGGTTCCTTAGTGTCTCTTTATAAAGTGACTTCAATTCGTCAGCATCCAAACTTTGAATATGCTGAAGATTTCCTTCGAGCCGGGCCGCATCAACCTTACGCACTAAATTTCCACAACATACAAAGTACCCGCCATCCGCGCTCCCTATAGCAACGAAACCGCGGCGCATCGACTCAATTTTTTCGTCGCTCATTTCGCTGCCTGGCATATCCCCAGCACTTTGATCAAATAACACCCCTTCGGAATACCGAATGATGTTCTGGACTTCCTCAACAAAAATGGCAAAAACAGCCCGTGAGAATTTTTTATCCGCACCGATAAGTTGAAATTTCTTTTTGATGGTATCTCCAACACCCAACAAAATGCTCTCAGTCACATAACCTGAATAACAGAATACGATGTTCTGATCGTCTAAGCTTTGTTGAATTTCGTGGATATTATCGATTGAATTCATCTTCTTCATGTCCCCACCGTAAACCCGACAACAGCAATATCATCCAATCTAGGCGCTGCCCCTTGATGCACTACAATCGCATCTTGAATTGCATCACCCTGTTCACTCATTGGCATTTTTTGGACATCCAGCAACAGTTTCTTGAAACATTTTTTACCAAACCGCTTTTTATTTATATCATTAATTTGATCAACGGCACCATCGGTCGCCATATAGAAACGTGTCGTAGGCGACGAATTAACGATGATTTCATCAAACGCGTGGTCTTCAGTCACTTCGTGGTACCCTATACCTTTGTTCCCGCCGCGGATCAGTTTAACATCATTATTGTCAACGACGAACAAGTCAAATCGAGCGCCGACAAATGTCAATCGAGATTTCCCCGCTTCGATGAAACAGGCCCCAAGTTCCAGTCCATCGTCAGCACTTCCGTCTCCTGAATCTTGCCCTAATGAGCCGCGCATATACCGATGCATCCGCTGTACCAGCATAGAAACATCGCCAACAGAAACATCGGCCATGGCCCGGTCCAATGCGCCCGTGGAAATTAGCGTCATAAATGCACCGGGCACGCCATGTCCTGTACAATCGCCCAGAATAAGAAGGATGCCATCACCCCACCGATGGGACCAATAGACGTCGCCGCCAACGACATCCCGTGGCTCCCAATAGACAAAGTGTTCATCGAACTGCTCACCCATTGTCTGGGCTGACGGTAAAATGGATTTCTGAATTTTGCTTGCGTATCGGATACTACTGGAAATGCTAAGAAATGCGTCGTTAAGCTTTTGTTCCGCAAGCTTACGCTCCGTCACATCAGAGAAAACCAAAAGAGCTCCACCGTCGTTTAAAGGTGACTTGTGGCCCACTAATATTCGGCCTTCGGGGGAGACGGATTCTATCTCCACGTATTCATCGGATAATAAATCCCGGCGGCGTTTAGCCACCAATTGTTTTGTATCCCCGGGACCATAATATCCAGCATCTGCCGCGTAATTCAAAACACCATCAATCGACTTTCCTTCCGCATACAGTTCGCTCGGAAATCCCGACAATTCAATGTAACGTTGATTGAACATCCGAAAATTCAGATCGCTATCCAATGTGAAAATGCCATCAGACATATTGCTCAATGCAACACTGAGCTGCTCTTCCTTCTCCCTAAGTTCCGCGGTACGAAGCGCTACTTTTTCTTCCAGGTCTTCGTTCGCTTTTCGAAGGTCGGATTGGGCGATAGACAGTTCATTCTCAGCCCGTTCTCGTTCATTGATTTCCAAAGTCAGATTATTGACTTTATCATCAATGGCACCGCGCATGGCGACAAAGGCCTTTGCTAGAGTTCCAAACTCGTCTGACCGCTCTGTATCAACAGTTTGATTAAAATCACCGGATGCCATGGCTTTCGCAGCGTTGGTCAGTGAGCCAATCGGGCGCGATACAGCGCGGCCAATTGCTCCGGCAATAACCAAACCAGAAATGATCGCAATAAGGGAGATTGTCGTGGTTATCGAAACTGCGTTCGATATTTTCGCCTGCGCAGCCGGTCCCAGTTCGTCCTGTTCATTTTTAATCGATAATTTCAGGCGCTCAATTCGATTTGCGACTTCGGGGCCAATGCGGTCCAACTGAAACTTGATTATAATATTCCGGTTGTTGATAACGCGGCGGACCTTGATAAAAGCGCTGATATATTCGGATTGCAAAACTTTTATGATTTCTGCGAGTTCCCGCCGTTCCGGATTTTCCAACTCTGATAAGAGCTTCTCCACACTTAGTTCCATGTCACGAAATTCACGCATGGCGCGATCAACAGAGGCGTCATCGTTTTGAATTAAGAACCGATTTGCATACAGGCGCCCAAGCAGCAAATTTCTGAGCGTAACACCAGCCTGATAGGCCGCAACTGTATCACCATCGTCTAACGCACTCGTCATAATTTCAGTAAGTTTACGTTCGGTTTCTGGGCCTAAAACATTTAGTTGGTTGATAACCAGCTCATCCCGTTTGGCCTGCCATCCGGTGACTTTATCAAACTCTTCAACATATCGCGCCAAATCACGTTTGAGGTCCCCAACCAACAATTTTCGCGCTGCATTATCACTTGTGAGCGCATCAGCTTGATCAATCATTTTTAGGGTACGTTCAGCGCGTTCTTTGACGCCGTCAATGTTATCGCGAGAGGCACTGATAACAAAATTTTTCGCAAAAATTCGAGTCATCAACATGTTGGCCTGAACCCGGCCATCAGCATTTGTTTGGCGCGCTAAAGAGCGGTAAGTGACAAAAGTATCCGACGATTCATTTAGGCTGCTCGTTCCAAAATAAGCTACGCCCGTCAGAAGGATCAAGATGGCACCAAACCCAAAATAAATTTTTGTCGCTATATTATAACTCATAACCACTGAAACCCCGATTTTACGACAAAAATAATTCGGTCCTGACAATGAAGGTGTCGGAAATAAAATGCATTTAAAAGAGCCGCCTGAGAGGTCCCTCAATATCAAATCGTTATATCAACCGTACACGATACTACATACTTAATAAGTATTGTATGTGAATTCAGGATGAATGCCGTATGAATAGGTATGTAAAAAACAATTGAACAATCGAACACTTAAACGCAAAAATCTGTTTCAGAACTTGAGCAGACTTTATTGACCGCATATGATAGTATGAATACAGAATTCAAGCGTGCCATTTAAACGCCTACAGAAAAACACCATAAAAAAGCGCCTCAATGCCCCATCAAATTCAAAATCATTTGAAGGAACTAAAAAATGTTCCGCCAGTGTTTGACGATGTTTTTTCATACTGGAACCAGAAAAAGGCATCGAATTTTGCCCCAAAATGGTCCGACTTTCATATGGATCAGCTACCCTACGTGCTGCTCCCATGGTCTGTAGTCGTCGATGTACTGACCGACCCAACCGATTTTTATTTCCGCTACTGGGGAACCAAACGGGTCAGTTTGATTGGCAAAGACATGACCGGGAAACGCGCATCGGATATTACCAATTCGTATATGCGTGAAGCCAATATCGAAGAATATATTGGGATATGCGAGCGGAAAAAACCGATGCTGTTTGAAACGCCAATTGTAAAGAAAAATGGACTGGGCTCAACTGTTCCATCCCTGCGATTGCCTTTTTCAGACGATGGCCTAACCGTCACCCACATTTTTTCAGCGATGGATTATGACACCATATCAACCGTTCATTATGAAATATTTGGAACCGAATCAGGAATAAATTTCAGCGCTTTAACCTGACGTAATTATTTACTGCATTGATTCTTAAACACTGGCATTGACATTTCTGCTATAATTACACATTTCAATACCGAATTCCCTATTTGATGTGGAGACCGAAATGACCATAGCTGAAGCTCTCCTTGTTGCGCTGAAAGATCGGGGGGCAAAATGTATTTTTGGTATCCCGGGTGATTTCGCCCTGCCCTTTTTCAAAGTTGCTGAATCAAGCGAAATCCTTCCCCTGTTTACCCTCAGTCATGAACCCGCCGTCGGTTTCGCCGCCGATGCGGCAGCGCGCATGGGCGGTGGCCTCGGCGTTGCCGCAGTCACTTATGGAGCAGGCGCCCTCAACATGGTCAACCCGGTTGCCCAGGCCTACGCGGAAAAGTCCCCGGTTGTCATCATTTCCGGTGCACCAGGCGCGGAAGAGGGTGGGCGCGGCCTGGTTCTACATCATCAGGTCAAACGGCTGGACTCGCAGTTAATGATCTACCGCGAAGTAACCTGTGCACAGGCGGTTTTGAATTGTTCTGATACTGCCCCGGAAGAGATCGCGCGCGTATTGGATACGGCACTGGAACGGTCTTTGCCGGTCTATATTGAACTGCCGCGTGACATGGTCAACGCGGTCTGTACCGATGTTCCAACTCAGGTGCAGGCAAAACCAAATGTAGAAGCAGCTCTTGAATGCGCCGGTGAAATCATCGCGTTATTAAAGTCTGCAGAAAACCCTGCTTTGATGCTCGGGGTGGAAGTCCGGCGTTACGACCTTGAAGACAAGGTCGCAGAACTGGCCCGCACGCTCGGCATCCCGACAACGACCAGTTTCATGGGACGCGGATTGTTGGCTGATAGTGATGCGCCATTGATTGGCACCTATCTGGGGCTTGCCGGTGACGACAAAACGCGCAGGTCGGTTGAACGATCCGATGGATTGCTGATGTTGGGGGTTATTTTATGCGACACTAATTTTGGAGTCTCCAAGCGGCAAATTGACATGCGGCACGCGGTTCATGCCTTTGATGGATCAGTCCGGGTCGGCAACCACGTCTATCCTGATCTCTCATTAAGCGCATTGGTTGACGCGCTGCTCGAACGCGCTGAACCGTTGGGCACCGCACACCCGATTTTGTCACACAATTATCCCACCGGACTTATTGCCGATGATACCCCCGTACGGTCAATCGACATCGCCTGTGCGGTCAATGACATGTTTTCCAGGCACGGCCGGATGCCAATCTCATCGGACACCGGCGATTGCCTGTTCACCGCCATGGATATCGAAAATACGGCCTTGGTTGCGTCCGGCTATTACGCCACCATGGGTCCAGGGGTTCCGGCTGGAATGGGCATTCAGGCTGCGACCGGTCAACGGCCGCTTGTTCTTGTTGGCGACGGCGCGTTTCAGATGACCGGGTGGGAACTGGGAAATTGCCGCAAATACGGGCTGACACCAATTGTCGTTGTCTTTAACAACTGCAGTTGGGATATGCTGCGGGTTTTTCAGCCGAGCGCCGGATACCATGATCTGGATGACTGGAACTTTGCCGACATTGCGCCGTCACTGGGCGGTATCGGGAAGCGCGTCCGTACCTGCGGCGATCTTATCGCTGCGCTTGAAACTGCCGTCACGGATTTGGAGAATTTTCATTTGATCGAAGTGATGCTTGAACGGGGACAAATTTCACCGACCCTGCAGCGTTTCGTTAATACAATGAAAGAGCGTTCTTCCCTACGCTCTGAAACCTAGAGAAATTCCCGAGTAAATTGGTTCAATTTACGACGACGTAATTGCGTATTAACAAACGCTCTAGAGCATGGCTGTCGAATAATCACTTATCTATCCAACTGATTCCCGAAACGCTTTGTTGGAGATCGCAATATTATTTTTTGATGGATCTTTTGCGTTGGCATAAACGTAGCCATTTGCTTGATGGATTGGGCCAAACGTTAATCCCCTATTGGCGCTTTGTTCGCAAAACATTTCAACATCTTCAACGTCGAAAACCAATTTCATCAAGACCTGTCCGACCTTTAGGCCCTTCCCGGCCTGATGCAGTGCCAGCATTGGACCACCATTTGGGCACAGAAGTTCAACGGCTCGATCGCCCTCTTCGCGGGCCTCAATAAATCCAAAATGTTTTACGTAAAAATTTACCGATTTTTCGATATCCTTTACGTAAAGCAGTATTCTGCCCAATTGTACGTTCATGTTACCCGTCCAGGCGTTCAATCTCTGCACCGCAGGCGTTCAGTTTTTCTTCCAGCCGCTCATATCCGCGGTCAAGATGATAGACCCGGTTTACGATCGTATCGCCGGTTGCCGCCAGCCCGGCAAGAACCATAGAAACGCTAGCACGCAAATCTGTCGCCATGACCTGGGCCCCAGACAAAGTGCTAACGCCGCGGACAATTGCCGACGCGCCGTGAACATTAATGTCTGCGCCCATGCGGCAAAGCTCCGGCACGTGCATAAAACGGTTCTCAAAAATTGTCTCGGTAATCATTGAAGCCCCGCCTGAGACCGCCATAAGGGCCATCATTTGGGCCTGCATGTCGGTCGGGAATCCGGGGTAGGGTTCGGTCATTAGATCGACACCTTTGAGCGCACCGTTTGAGCGGTTGACGTGAAGCCCCTTCTCACATTCGGTTACCTCGACCCCAGCGTTCGTCAACACATCGATGACGGATTCGATCAGATCAGATCGGGTTTCCGTCAATGTGATATGCCCGCCAGTGATTGCCGCGGCAACGGCGTAGGTCCCGGTCTCGATCCGGTCCGGTAGAACGCTGTGTTCGGCCCCGTGCAAGCTGGAGACACCCTGGACCGTTAACGTGTCTGTACCAACGCCATCAATTTTCGCCCCCATGGCTTGCAGGCAGCGCGCCAGATCGGCAATTTCGGGCTCACGCGCGGCGTTCGATATGATACTCTCGCCCTTCGCCAATACGGCCGCCATCAAAATGTTTTCCGTGCCGCCAACAGTGACCATGGGAAATACCACGTGCCCACCAATCAGGCCATTTTCCGCATGGGCATCAACATACCCCTCGCTCAGTTCGATCTCGGCCCCTAACTGCTGCAGTGCTTTCAGGTGCAAATCAACCGGCCGCGTTCCAATGGCGCAGCCGCCCGGAAGTGAGACGCGGGCGTGGCCTTCGCGGGCCAATGTCGGGCCAAGAACCAGAACAGAGGCGCGCATCTTGCGCACCAGATCATAAGGCGCGGTGGTCTCAGAAATTGTTTTCGCCGTCAGATCGAGCGCACCGCCAAGACCGTTTCCGCCATTGGCATCCTGGATATCAACGCCAAGTTCCTTCAGAAGGTTGGCCATTGTCTGGATATCAGCAAGATAAGGAACGTTCGTCAGGCGCAGGGTTTCGTCTGTCAGCAGGCTGGCCGCCATTAACGGCAGGGCCGCGTTTTTCGCCCCGCTAATACGTATCTCACCGTTAAGCTGTCTTCCGCCGCGAATTCTGATCTGGTCCATGGGTCCCCAATAGTCAAATGATGATGCCGTGGCTTGTACGCCTCAAAGGGCTCAACCTCAAGCGCTGGCCCCAAGCCAGTCGCAAAAAATTGCGCCGAATATCTATGGCAAAAAAATGTGGCGGAAATGAGTGCAGATTTTATTAAGACGCAGGTTTTTTATCAGTTTCTGTTTCAGAGCGGGCGCGAGTCTGGGCTTTACGTTTGGCAAGGTTATCGCGCAGCGCTTTTGATAATCGCTCAGCGCGTTCGGCCTTAATCTCGGATTTGGTTTTCTCGCCGTTCCCCTGCGATTTTCCTGACATACCCGTTGTCCTTAAATTTTACTTTGGTCCCGTCTATGTTTAGCCCCCTGATTAAGCCCGTCAAGACCGATAAAAAAGCAGCGCATTTGTATGCTTGCACGCGCGCATCGCCTATGGCATGTTCTGCCCGCTCACAAGCAACAGCGCCGCCATAGCTCAGGGGTAGAGCGCGTCATTGGTAATGACGAGGCCGGAGGTTCGATTCCTCCTGGCGGCACCATTTTAAATCGCTGTTTTCTGCGGATTTTTGGGCCATATTCAAAACATTCAGATCGGCATAATAGAATGTAATAGGACCTTTTGGAGAACCTTAAGGTGTGAAAAACCTGTCGAAAATTTCACACTGTTTTTGATCTGTTCTTTGACTGTTCTATCTCAGCAAATGTGCATATCGTGCTGATATGCCCGCCCCTACCCTCCAAAATCTTTTAGATAACAATCATTTCCTCCGCGCTTACTGTGCGGATAGAGATTGTGACGACAGCAAGGACGTGGATTTAGGTGCCCTGGCAGACAAGTTGGAGGAGCGTACAAGCCTCGACATTCTACGGTCCCGCTTGAGCTGCCCGAGCGGACACAAAGGCGCAACGTTCATCGTCTGATACCAGTAGAGGGGAATTTGGTGGGTATGGAGGAAGTAGGCCGGGGGGGACTCAGATTAGTCAAAAATCGCCTTCGTTGAGCGCGCTGAAATTGTGGCGATTAGGAACTCATTGATGGTTCCTATTGGCTGAGGCTGTTGAACAAGTCGGTTGATCTGCGATTCAGGTCGTGATTCACTCGTTTATTCAGAAACGGGGGATTACGGCGATGATGGGTGATTAAGGCCGTTTGCTGCATAAATGGTGTTGATTTAGAAGAATTGAGACGCGTTCGCATTCCTCCGACAGCACAACCGGGAGTTTCCTAGTAATCAGTGAACTCGACATTGGTTTCTTCTGTTTTACTTTGCGCAAAGAAACGGGAGATCCGCTTGCTTAACGAGGTTTGCAGCTTGTCAATAATCTTGGCTTCTTGTGCTCGACTGAGTTTTCGGGCAGCCAGTGTTTTATCTTCTTCAGCCTGCCATTTTGAAACACTTTCGGCGATATGCTCCATGGCAATGGGGCGGCGCTCAAATATGGCGTGTAATGCGTCACTACTGATTTCCCAAGCTGCTGTTTCAACAGCAGCCCGGATTGTTGTTTGTTGTGATGCACCCGTCAGGATTGCCATAATCCCTACTGGCTGCCCCGGATCCAGTTCATCCATTTTGATTTCGGAACCGTCGTCCATGACTTCAAATACGTCAGCGCGACCAGAAGCAATAATAAACATGGAAGAATTTTCCTTTGAAACGGATGCAATTCTTTCCGGCGCTCCAAATATTCGCCAATTTGCCGCCTTGGCGAGGTCTTGAATATCCTCTTCCTGCATTTGTTCAAATACCGGCACCCGACTGAAAAGGGTAACAAGATCTTCCCAGTTTGAATCGTCCAGCAACGAGCCAGGAAGAAGTCGATTGTCATCTTCTGGAAAAGCGAAGTTCAAATGTCGTTGAAATGCGAAACGAATCCCTCGACGGTTCAAACCATACCAAAGGGCATTCGAGACTTGATCTCCAGCGACAAACCAATCATCAAAATTTTTGGAATGAAAGTGCATTCTGTATTTTGCGCCTTGTTCATCAAATCCGGAAAAGGCTGCAAAGTTCCAGGGATGAGGGGTAACTTTCGGACATTCCTTGATTGCCTGCTCTGCCACCTCAAGTACGATCGAGGTCGGCGCGTTGTATTCCGCATGAAAGTCGAAGGTACGGCGCATAACTTCTGTCGGACGTGTCAGATTGCGGATTTTTCCTTCAGCTACTTTTGAATTAGGGAGTATAACAATATTATGGTTCATATCCTGATAGGTAATGCTGCGCCAGTTCATATCCTTGATATAGCCCCACTCTCCATCAAATTCGATAAGATCCCCTTTTTGAAAAGGATCATCCAGATTGAGAGATATGCCGGCAAAAATTTCCTTCAATGTTGATTGAGCAGAATAACCCATAACGAGGGCGACAACGCCAGAAGTGGCTGCAACAGCAGTAATGGGTTGATTAAACACAAACCGGAGGATGATCATTCCAGCCGTAAGGTAAATCAGGACCGCAGCAATTTCGCGCAGTAATCTGGGTACTGCAGGCTCGCCGTCCCACGCGAGTTTGCCATGCCAGATAAACCGGTTAAGTGATTTATTGAATAAAAAAGCTACAGCCAGCCACCACAGGGTCGCTATCGTATTGGAAACCGGGTCAGCAAATTTGTCTGTCGGCCGATCAAACAAAACCAATATTTCTGCTTGGAATTGATACAGGCAAGATAAAAAAACAACTGCAGACAAACCAAGATTAACGCGATTTTTTTGTCGGTCACTACAGCAAACACAGTCAGAAATATGGCCGCCGTTACGCCCGTTGCCAGAAGCTCCAGATTGACGATCAGTTCCATGGAAACACCCAAACCAAGAAATATGCACAAATCCATCAATGATGTATTATTCATCCGTATACTTAAACGTAGAATTTAATGCAATGTTGAAGGTTCTGTCAGAGGAGGCCAGAGATAGGAAATGACAATTATCAAGGCCGTTTCCGGGACGCCGGATAATCCCACCCACTCGGCAACGCCAGCAGCCAAAAACCCGGTGCAGATTGCCGTCATCAACTCCCACATCAGATGCAACGAGAAAAACTTGCGGCGCTGCCCCTGAACTTTTCTGACATGCCACATCATGCGCCCAAGCCACGCCATGATTATTACAAACACACCTTCCCAACGTGGCTGCGTCTGTACCAAAACGTTGGCCAGTTCGACCTGCGCGAAATGGCCCGCCACAAGGACATCAAGTCGACCCGGCGTTATACTCACGATCCCAATCAGGGACAGCGCGACGCCGTCAACGCCCTGCCCGTCAAGGTTGACAAAAAAACCAAGTGATTCCACTCTGCCGATAGTGTTAGGGTTTCGCCGGGAAACTTGGCAAGGGGGCGACGATGTCGAGAGACGGCACGGGCGGCGATATTCTCAGCGAAAAAGGCGGGCGGTATAAGCGCAACGTTTATGCAATTAGTCTGATTGCTACCGTGTTGCTGATCACTGGTGCGGAGTTAGCCAAGGTCAAACTGTTCGGCGTGGGATTTCCGACTGATAAAGCTGGCAACCTACTTACCGGCAAGGAATCTATGGCATGGACAATCCTGCTGTTGATCATGGCACTGCAGTGGTCTCAGTTGATCTACTACGCTTGGAGTGATCATAGGGCCTGGCAGAAATCTGTATTTGCAAATTTTTTAATATCAGCAAACTTCATCTGTTTCGGATGGCAGGAAGGACGGCCTGGACCAATATATGAAAAGGGCGGGACTTGGACATGTAACGGACAAGACCCCACCATCACCGATGGTTCCATTATCAAAACGAGATATAGACTTACGCGCATTGATAGCGGCGTTGCAGATACAGCCGTTGATGTCTGGGAAGCAGACCGCCAGACCGTTAGGGGAAGCCTGCTCATGTATTGGACTATCGATTTCGGACTGCCAGCATTTTGGGGATTATTGGTTATTGTTAGTATGCTCTATAAAGCGCTTGAGTGGGGCTGGCTGAACTCGATTAAACTCCTTTTTGCATGAACCACAATATGAGTATTGATAGACCGATGAAGAAACCCTCCCTTTTCGCCATAGCAGCAGCAGTCATCCTGATCTCCACGCCGGCCCACGCCGAGGGCTGGTTGTGTATTGCGGACTCGATAGCTGGGTTTCAATACCATGAGAACTCCAAGAAATGGGAACCTGCAACATCTAAAGCGCAGGATAAATACATAATTAGGCGCCCGAAAGAAGGGGACATTTACCCAATCGAAGCGTGGATCGTTGATTATAAGTCGGCGAAATGGGGTGTCTACAAATTCGGAGAATCTATCATGCAACACCCTTGTCCGAACGAGATTGAAAAACTGGACCGTCTGAACTGCGGGTTCCGGTTTCAAGGGTTCTCCATGGCAGGGAAGACCCTACGATATATGCAACATAATTTAGCGGGCTACACCAATCATGGACCGAAAGGAATGTGGTCTGACTCAAAAGAAAACACCCCCTACATCGAGATCGGCAAATGCTCCCCGCTATAAAGGCCCCAAAACCGCTATTTGGTGAGACTCAACCTGTGAAAACTCCACTTTCGTGTCACTAAGTATTTAAATTTATTAATTTTCTTCTGTCATTGGTAATGACGAGGCCGGAGGTTCGATTCCTCCTGGCGGCACCATTTTTCCCCTCACTCAATTAAATTTTAAAAACGCCGCCAGAAATTGGTTTAACGCACGGGTAAAACTCAAATAACACCCGTTTGCGGCAACGCATACCCATCTTCAGGCGGTTATCAAATTTCCTGATAGGTTTTGGCGAGCGTTGCCATGGACGATGCGTAGGGTCCGGGGCCGTAGCTGATCCGGGCAACGCCGAGGGATGCTAGATCGGCCACCGCGGGAGAGCCGCTCATCATCATTACATTGACCGGCAGGGAGACGGCATCAATAACGGCCCTGATCAACTGGCGGTCAACAAGTCCCGGAATAAAAAAGCAGCTCGCCCCGGCGTCTCGATATGCAGCAGCGCGCTCAATTGCCTGCTTAACCAGTCCGGCGTGTTGGTCCCGGTCACGCTCTTTCAGGAACAGGTCTGTACGGGCATTAATCACAAGAGGAACGCCGCTGTTATCAGCCGCCTGCCGGATGGCTTTTATGCGGCCCTGCTGAATTTCAATATCATACAGGCCCTCATCCCCAACCACCTGATCTTCAAAATTCAAACCAACCGCACCAGCCTCGATCAGGCGCGTGATGTTCTTTGCCAGCAGCTGTGGCTCAGCGGCGTACCCGCCTTCAAAATCGAGCGATAACGGCAGGTCTACTGTGCTGGCAATGCGCTCGGCGATCATCAGTAGAAAATCGAGCGGTATTGC
>WASW01079031.1_pt1 | contig 29714 bp, 27 predicted proteins | sample 5698521 | NCBI WGS metagenome assembly WASW01 (sample SAMN11175560, study PRJNA528189) | sponge metagenome | isolation source: marine sponge | host: Leucetta | place: Antarctica: Western Antarctic Peninsula, King George Island | collected 2013-01
CCCCAAAAATATTCATACGACCCGGAAAACAGCACTAACGGCGGGAGTACCGCCAACAACAAGGCCCCGCCATATAAGGTCCCCATTCCCTCAGGGACATGGGGGTCAGGGTCGCTATGCTCAAGGCCCTGTTCCACTGATCGCAACGCGTTGCCGGTAGATAGAAAATAGAACGCTTTGTAGCACCCGTGTGCAAGAAGATGGAAAATCGCAACTGCAAACGCACCCAAACCACAGGCCATGACCATGAACCCGATTTGGCTAATTGTGGAATAGGCCAAAATCTTTTTGATGTCGGATTGAGTCAAGGAAACTATCCCGGCAAATACCGCAGTTGCAGCACCAATAATGAAAATGAACGTCATGGCGTAGGGAGAAAGGATGATCAACGGACTCAATCGCACCAACAAAAAGGGACCCGCATTCACCATCGTAGCCGCATGAATAAGCGCCGAGACCGGAGTCGGGGCTTCCATCGCAAAAGGCAACCACACATGAAACGGTATTTGTGCTGACTTCCCCATAGCTCCGATAAAGAGGAAGAAGGGAATGAGCGTTACAGGATAGATATTAAGTTCCATGCCCATCCACCCTAAGATATTGAGGGTATGGTCCTGCATGCTTTCAGCCTGAGCAAGGATAGTCTGGATATCGAGTGTGCCAAATGTATAAAAGGTTAGAATGATACCAAAACCCAATCCGACATCTGCGATTGCGTTTACGAGAAAAGCTTTGGTGGCTGCCCGGCAAGCTGAAGGTCGTTCTGATGCGTGAGAAATTAACAGATAGGAACATATCCCCATGACTTCCCAACTGATCAACAACATCAAAAGGTTGCCACTCATGACCAACAAAATCATAGAAAAAGTAAACAGGGCAATGACGGCGAAAAAACGATTATATCGTGAGTCTCCTATCATGTATCGCGAGGAATATACATGCACAACCCCACTTACTCCAGTAACCAGGAGCAAAAGCAGAACCGTCAGTTGGTCAACGAACAGAGTTAAATCGATGGTCAAGGAGCCAGATTGAAAGAGGCGATAAAGAGAAAGTGTAAAGGGTCCATTTCTCAACACTTCAATGAAAGCGGCAACGGATAACACAAAGGAAAACCCCATAGCAGGAATTCCAACCTTGTGACTGTTTTCACCCCAACGAGTTCCTCCAAGCAAAAGAATGAGAGAAGCCATGAGGGGAAGCAAAGGAATGAGGACGAAAAGAGTCATAATTTCCATCAAAGACTAGGTGGCAATGCGTGGTCCAACAACAGTTGAACAATGGGAGCGCTGAATAAACCAAAAATTATGATAGCTGTGGACGTTATTCCCAGAGTCAATTTAAATGAGAGGGGAATTTCACCCGACTGAGCGTCCAGTTGAGTTGATGTCTGGCGGAAAATGGCCTCAAACAGTTTTACGAAACAGGCAAGTGTCAAGAGCGTGGAAAGCACCACCGCAGCGACCGAAACATAATTGCCCGCTTCTAACGCTCCAAGAATGATGTACCATTTGCCAAAAAATCCACCCGTTGGAGGCAGACCAATCATACCTAAAGCCATAACAATTAAAGACCCCGTAAGCCAAAGGGATTGTTTTCCAACACGCCCCAGGTCGTCAATAGTTCGGACCCCATACTGGCAAAACGCCACGCCTGCCAAAAAAAACAAGGCGGCTTGCATAACGGCATCATTCAATAAATAAAAAACTCCTCCAGCAAACCCAGTTTGGTTGCCTTGACCGAGTCCAATGAGAATGATGCCAATGTGCGAAATTCCTCCATAAGCGAACATCATTTTAATATCCCGCTGGGCCAAGGCCAGAAATGCTCCTATGACCGCCGCTAATGTTCCAAGAGCGGCCACTAGTAGTAAAATCGGGATATTAAAAATAATAATTGGCGCATTCAGGACCCAATAGATTATCCTGATCCACGCTAATAGTGCTACTTTGGTGACGAGTGAAGCTAGGATAGGGGAAACGGACTCAGGAGCATGGGTGTAGGCTTCGGGCATCCAAGCATGAAACGGGACTAAGGCCATTTTGATCCCCAAGCCAATAAACATAAAAAGCAGTCCACCTATTAGAGCTTTGGAGCTTAGTAACAAGGGAAGTCTGTCGGCCATGTCAGCCATATTCAGTGTGCCAGTCACCGCATAGAGATAACTCACCCCTAAAAGATAAAGGGAAGCGCCAATGGTTCCCAATATAAGATAGCGAAAGGCTGCAAACAGTGCTCTTCCACCAGCAACGCCAATAAGTGCGTAACTTGAGATAGCTGCAACTTCTAAAAATACGAATAGATTGAATAAATCCCTGGTGAAAACCATGCCGACCAAGGCGGATACCAATAACAAAATCAATGTGTAATAATGAACGACCCGGCCACCTAGAGACTTTTGGAAAGTGGGTACAGTAAACACCACACCCAGCAAACCCAAGACACTCAATAACACTAAGATGATACTCGCTAATCCATCAGCCACCCACTCAATGCCGAGAGGAACAGTCCACCCACTAAACACATACCGCACTTCCCCATGATGAACGACGTTATGGAGATTCAAGATTGAGACCAGCACCATAGCCGCAAGAATTGCCACAGAAATTGGCTGGCTCCAATGACGGTGTTTCAGACAAACCACTGGCATTGAAATAGCGGCAAACAATGGAAGAAGGAATAGGATTGCGGGAAGTTGATGACTCATTCTAATCTTTCAAGAATTTCTTCTTCGTCAAGGCTTCCATATTTTCGATAGATCGCCGCGCATAAGGCTAATCCCACCCCCAAGGTCGCCACGCCAACCACAATAGCCGTTAGCGTCAAGACATGAGGTAACGGATTAGCGTAATTGGCCGCTTGCACCGGTTCCGTAGTTGATAAGAGTACGGGAATCGTCGCGCCCTTCTTCACGCTAATAGACACTAGAAAAAAAATCACACTGGTTTGCACCAAATACATCCCGATGAGTTTCTTTACGAGATTGTATCGCGTAACCATGATATAAAAGCCCCACAGAAAAATGATGACAAATGTTAAAAAATTGGGTCGCTGAAAAACTGCGAAAAATGCATCAACCATTTATTGAATCCTCGATAATCTCTTCGGCGGATAAGCTGAACACAATAGAAACGGCTGTTACCGCAACATCTACAGCGACACCGATTTGGGTGAGCACGATTCCCAAAGATCTTCGAGACGCAGTTTCCAATCCCGGAATTTCCAAATTCGCATAATTGAGAAACTCGCCCCCTCCAATCATACACAAACCACCTATCCCTGCGTAGATCAGCATCCCGACCCCATCACCATGTAAAACATTTTTGGTGTATTGACTTCGAGAAGCGTCATGACCAAAAATTAAAACCGATAAGATCATCCCCGTGCCTAGAATCACCCCACCCACAAAGCCTCCTCCGGGTCCGTATTGCCCAAAAAACAACACATATAAACCAAAAATCTGGACCACCGGGATGAGAAAGCGCCCTAATGTCTGCACGATAATGCTGTCGTGTGGGCGTATCATTATTCATGTCTCCTAAGCAGTAAAGCACAAGCAATGCCCGATGCAAAAATCACCACGGTTTCGACCATCGTATCAAGCGATCGATAGTCCATCAGTACCGCAGTCACAACATTAGGAGTGTGGGTATCCTGATAGCTCCGCTCGAGATAGGTTGGCGAAATATGAACACTCGCTGGAGAATTTGGGTCCCCAAAACCAGGAATATCGCTCGCAGCATAGAGCAAAAGAATTCCCAATAGAGGGAACACAATTAACGTTACCAGAGAAAGAGGAGGTCGTCGAAGGCGAGTGTCTTTTGGGGCAGTACCGAATAGAGTTAATAGAAACAGAACCGTAGCTAATCCTGCTCCGACGACGGCTTCCACGAAGGCAACATCCACAGCTCCGAGCCATGCCCATACCAATGCCAGGAAAAAACTATAAGAGCCCAAGAGCAGAACGGCACTCATCAAATCCTTAACCAGGATGGCGCCGGCGGCAGTAACAAGCATAAGAAGGAGCAAAAGAATTTCAAATGTAAAGATCATGGTTTTTCCTTTTGCCAAGGTTTTAAACCAGACCGTAGAGCCGCGCGAATCGTGGCATGTGCGATGACTGGATTTAGAATATACAGCAAAATCAACACCACTAGAATTTTCAGCATATTTATACTCAGTCCCTCATGCAAGGCGATTCCAACTAACATCAAAAAGGCTCCTAAGGAGTCTGTTAATGATACGGCATGAGAACGACTAAACACATCGGGCAATCGAATTACACCAATCGCAGCAACAATCAGAAAAAATAATCCCGCTACTATAAAAATAATGGAAAGTATGTCCATGCTACGGAAGTCCTTTTTGTTCCAGATATTTGGCTATGGCAAGTGCCCCGACTAAATTTAGCAGGGCATACCCAATAGAGATATCAATAAACATATCGACTCGATCAAAATAAATTCCCATGACAATAAGCAAAATAATGGCTTTGGTGGAAATGCCATTGTGACCCAATAAACGATCAAAAATTGTGGGTCCTTGTAGGACGCGGTACAGATAAGCGCCAATGAGAATAGCCAGGGAAACCATAACGCAGAAAAGAAAAATTTTCATAAATCAGGCTCTTCGTCTCTAAAAATATCAGCAATTTTTAATTCCATCTGCTTACTTGTAACATCTTCGCTTGAAACTTTATCCATCGCATGAACAATGAGGTTATTATGATCAACCTCTGCGGTAATCGTTCCAGGGGTTAAGGTAATGGAATTACCAAGAAGAACAACGGCTGCATGGTGATTCAGTTTTGTTTCTACAGAAATCATCTGAGGATCAATGGGAAGCGCCGGATGCAAAATAAGCTTAGACAAATGAAGGCTGCTTTGAATGATTTTATAAAAAAGCCATGGCAGGTAAAGGAAAACTCTGAGCCACAAACTAAATTTCGGAGCAAAAGGTGAATGGCCCGAGTTGAGCCAGGCCACGGCGAAGGAACAAATTAGCCCCAAACCAAGATGAATCCATTCAAAGCTGGCGGATAATAAAATCCAAAACACAAACAGTGACATGGATTTTAAAAACAGGAATTCTGATGATATTGGTCTAGGTCGAGTTGCCATATAATTATCAGATACAGTAGCGTATCAGGGTTATTCGATTCTTCTTAAAAATCCAGACTTAGTAATGAAACATCTGTATTCTTGTAGCAGTCTAGGCATTTTTTTCAATTTATATGTCTAATTAGGGAACATCAACCGTTTCCCATGTCGCATCTGGATTGTACCGATGAAACTCAAAGTTATTGGGGTCCAAGGACACAAGAGTAAGCCATTGATTATGAAATAATTGTTGAAGGATCGAGTGCTTTTGAATAATAGATGAGATTACACTTGGCGTGTGTTCAATAACAGCTAAGAGTCGCATCGGTTCATGATAATGCGTTTCCCCGTTATTGACCGTTTGTAAGGGGAATCCCATTTGCAAATCACTTTGGGTTCCCAGCATCATTCCAATCCCTCCAACGACATTGTGCAACACCTTGCTCCCACTTCCATACGCCCATGGGTCCACTGTAGAAAAATAATAACCCGTATTAATCCACTCGCCGACAATCAATGGCGCGGTCATGATTTTTTCGAGGATGGCACCTTGAGGATCAGCAACAGGATCATAAGAATGCAAGAAAACCCGACCGCCTAAATCTAATCCTTTGCTCAGTTTTCTTCTTCCAATGAGAAACGCACCATTGCCTGCTAATCCCCATTCCGGTCGAGGATTCGCCCAATCGCAACTGCGCTCGTCTACATGAGCAAAAGCCTGCTTTGGAGAAATTTCAGTCGGAGCATTGGGAATACGATGGCATCGTTCAAGAGCTTGCTTCGCACCTGCTTCTTCGAGGCCCTTGTTCAACGCCTGCAAATCTCCTTTATGCGAATCAGGCAATTCCTCTAGATCGTAAAACTCGACTCGATCCGTAGTTGTGTTATGTTTTCCCGGAAGAAACCAGGTGTCATCGGCAATCGGCAATCCATTTTTCTTGAGAATGCGGCGAACTTCAGGTTCATTCGCCATCGCGGCAAAAACTCGCGCATTCGCATCCCCTGGTTTTCCCCCGCAAGCCCCGCAATCCAACGCCCCGTAATAGGGATTGTTATCCGTCTCACTCCCATGTCCACAGAGGCACATCAACCGAGCAAAATTTTTGGTGAGCCCCATAGCACGCAAACCATTTTCGATGAATGTCGCCCGTTCCGAAAGAGAAAATCCCAGAGAAAGCCCGTCAGGAACCCCTTCTGCATGCACTTCTCCGATCTTTGGATTTTGAGGATCAGAGGGTGTGAAAATTGAGACCTGGGTTGAAACCTTTTGCGTCAACCAACTCTGGATAGTAGAGGTCATTGCACGAAATGTTTTTTGGAACAAGGTCTTGCCTACCAATCCCAGACTAAAAAATAAACCCAATACATCAATCACCATCATCGACCCAATAGGATGATGCTTCAGATCGTGAAAAAGATGTCCCCCTAGCTGGGACCAGCGAGTACCAGAAGAATATTTTTCTAACGCCACTCCTTCTCCCGACCGGGGTATTTCCGTCACCGCATGGTTAGGAGTCAATAACACAGGACATAAGGAGCCGCGTTGATTGCTATCAAAAGGTTGATGGTTGATGGGAATGCCAAAAAAGCCTGCAAACCCAAACGTTTCATAGGGGCCTTGGGCTTCAATGTGGCGACGAAATGATTCAGAGCGCACGTCGATACAAAAGACGAGTTGTGCATGGGGACGAGTTTCCAATTCGGGTATCGTTCCACGATGCGCTGAAATCTTTTTCAGTATCTTCTCTCGAAAGGAATCTTCGTATGCCTCAATCCATACCCGTCCATGCTGATCAGCAGGAAAGTGATCTAACCATTGCAACAACGTTTGGGCATCAGTAGGCGAGAGATTTTGAACTTCTCTTGGAGATAACTCAAGAAACTGTGCCAAATGGAATAATCGCCAGGCATGCCGACATTTCATCTGTTTGGTTGGGTTCCCAGATGGCCCTTCATGCCCAATGCGTTGGCGGTATTCTTCGCATCGGTCATTCCAATATGCAGTCAAGTTAGAAACCGTCGCATCAATTCCCCATTCTTGCTGGCATCTAATGTCAGTCAACTCGACTTCGTAGAATAAACGCACGGCCAGATATTGTGTGGTGTCAATGGGATGTTTTTGTTGTGCATGGTACGTTGGGTGTTCCTCAAGCCACCGTATGTATCGTGTCCAGCCTGGTAATAATGATAACTGCCTTGAGAGATAATCTTTCCATTGCTCTTGGGGAATTTCGAGTTGGTGCAGGCTGGAATAGATCGCGTCCTCTGGAGCTTCAGGAAGGCTTTGAACTTTTTGGGCGAAATCTTTAATACCGAGAAGTTGCCCCGAAAAATCTTTCTGCGCCAGGTTACGCCATACTTGGTAGAAACCTTCTTCTCGACCAGGCATTTCCCAGCCGGCTAATCCTTCATCAAGAAATGCGGTCACCCATTTTATGAGTTGATTATTGATTTGATCAACCACCCCACCCTCAGTCAAACTATCAACCCAATCGCTGATGGTCCGTTGAGATGGCATGGATGTTTGCGAAGATAAATCCTCAGATATTTGACCACCAAGATCAGATTGCTCCAAGGTGGCTAACACACTCTTCCATAAATTCGTTAGATAAGTCTCTTCTGGATAATCCCGACACGGCTCATATTCTTTGAGGGTTTGTTCAATAATTTTCTTCCGGGATTCCTCGGAAAGATTTTGCCGAAACTGTTTTATAGCTCCACCCCCGCTCAACTCCCATTCCAAGAGGGATAGTGGCAATGCCTCAAAGCCAAAAAGTATGTGTAGATGCCAAACATCTTTGGAGGTAACCTTTCGACTTCCAATTTCAATAGAATCTTGCCCATCTATGCGTGGCCCAACTCTGGAAAAAGCGCGCTCAAAACCTTCTTGGGTAATGCGTCCATTTCGGTAAAATTGACGATACTCCTCATTCGAGAGATACCCATTTCCGCCAAGGAGGTCCTTGCCTTTTCGAACAGCCTGATCAAACGGCAGATATTCCAATCCATGAATGGGATTCTGCGCAACCATAGTCCGCATAGGCCAAAACGGCGCAATAGGCTCACTGGCGTTCAATATAATTTGCCGAACCTGATCACGATCTTCTGGGGAAAGAGGCTTCACTGAAATAGTATTCATGTAGAAGAATTTACCTCTCGCATCGAGTTCTTCAGCGCACTCGTCATAAGTGAGAATGCTTTGCTCAGCTCATTATTATTTTCGGTATCTTTATTTCCCATAAAGTAGTTCTAGCAGCCCGAAAGATTTATCTAGTTGGTTGAGTTCTGACTCAAAAGAGACGATCACAGTCCAACAAATATGATTTGCAGTAAATCATTTATTGATCAACTCGATCAGGTCGTGTACCTGTCGATGTTTTTCAATGCAATGCCGCAAAGGCTTACGAGTGAAAACTTTGTATACATTCCTTCTGCCATCACGAATGTGATCCAAATATCCGTCAGCTTCCAGCTCAACGATAATGCGTTGAACTGCACGCTCCGTGATTCCCACTTCCACCGCAAGGTCTCGTATGCGTTCAGACGGATTTTTTGCCAGGCACATCAAGACATGTGCATGGTTCGTCAAAAAAGTCCACGAAGTGGTAATTTCTCTTGCGCTCATCTGCGTTCCTATTGGGGAAGATGAATTATTTCTAAAATTTTTCCCGTGCCTCAACAAATAGAAGACATATAATACACGAAATATTTTTCATGTGTCAATAATTTATTTAATGGACCCGTAAATTTTTCCAACCCTCCTTTAAAGGTAGATAAGTTTTGTGAATGGGGACTCTCCACAAAAATCACCGTTTCAAAAAAGAAAAAGGGATTAACATTTCTGCCAACTCTTCTATAGACAGTAGAACGGAGGAGGATCAAATCCCTGACCTCCATTATCTAAAAATTGATGACAACCGTGCTAGCAGGGACTCGAAAGAGGCCCTAATCTTTTTCCAAAAATGAAAGTATTGTTTAATGACTAAGGCTATGGCACGATGGGCTATCTGTTGATCTATGCCATGTTGCGTGACGGATAGATCAAAACTGTAAGACGATTAGAAAACACACCGTTTGCCGCAAGGTAGAGAGGATATTAGTTTGATGAGTAGACCCGAAGAACTCACTGACCCGAAGAAGTTTGATGAAATAATGGAAAGAATAAATACAAAACTGGCAATAAGTGCCATTCCTCTTAGAGAAAGGGCACTCATGGCGCAGGCTCTTTTGGGGGATGAATTAGACTACGATATAGCAGACGATGATAGCGTATATCCACTGACTGTAGAGTGGTACCGAAAAACATTTCCGAACGAAAAAATTTAAATAAAACCAAGTGGATTTAAATATTCATATAGAAAACTTGTACAGATTCAGGTTTTTTCATTGAGGATAAAAAAAGGACTTACAGCAAACACCGTAAAGCCTGTTTAGCTTCGTAAAATACCTCAAGGCAGGAAATTTACAGGTTTTTAATCACTTCTAAAAATTAGCTCAAAGGCATTTTTAAAATTATTTTTTAGTTGCTCCAGTTGAGTGGGATCAACAGTTAATTTTTCCATTCAAATCAGGAACGGCCTCAATATCTAGCAACGGGGAAGTCGGCGTGAGAGGCCGGAGTTGATCTCAAACATTCAGATCAAGATTTCCACAAGCTATTTTATTTAAAGAAGTTAAAACTTGCAGACTCCAAACCCTCTTTGGAGTTTAACTTAGACAAGTTATGGGCAATTTATTGAGGAATGTTTCGTTAATCTGGTATAGGCAACTATCGGCCAAAAGCAGACATTTGAAACGTCATATTTTACTAGTCTTCCAAGGCTATGCTATTGCTAATGTTTTTCTATATTAACAGGCGAATCCAGCTCTTTAAAAATCTCAGCTTTGTCTGCATTCCGAAGAAAGAAATATAGTGTCGAATCAATTACTTTCAGTTTTCGCGTACTTCTGTCGTAATCGAATAGCGGAGGTATTATATTTTTTTTGATTTGAGATGGTGTTAGGTTGTGTAAGAAATAACTCATATCTGAAGACCTCACATCATCTGGTCTATGGTGGAATTGCTTAATGCCATCATGTATTGTTGCTCTTTTAATTCCTGACTCAATTTTACTGAATTCCAAACTGAATAAGTATTGTATAAAGCGATAGCTAAGATAAAGAGGCACTTTTTCAGAGCTTTTTTTTGCTTGCTCAACAAAAACCTCAATACTTCTTATGTGTCTCCCCGAGTAATCGTCTAGTTTTTTTTCTATAGCTTTATCAAGTGCCGCAACCTCCAACTTTTTAATTTCGCAGGCTGTTTCTTCAATTCCTGATGCTAGGCATGTTTCTTTTAAGAGCTCTTGAAAAACGCCAATACTGTCAAATGTATTTGTTCTCAAATTAACGATGAGTTTTTCTAGTGAAACATTTAACAAACTCTCTCCTTTACTGGCAACCTTATTAAAGTCCTCAGCACTCCATGGCTCAACAGGGATTTCTATAAGGCGGTCTTGAAGGTCTCCATTAAATTGTGCGAGACGATTTTTTTCCCTCCAAATTCCTAGTACAATAAATAAAATATTTGAATCCTCAAAAATACGAAGAGCAAACGCTAATTCTTTTTGAGTTTTTTCATCTAAGTAATGAAAGTTTTCTAAGATAATTCTTTTTTTAAATTTAATAGCATTTAAAATTTCAGAAACGTCTTGGGGCAAGGAAAGATTATATCCTATTGATTTATATTTAATATCTTTTGTTGAAATATCTTTTCCTCCACCTTCGGCACCTGCTTTACCGCTTCCAAAGAAAGGTATTTTGACTGTTGCTTCACAAGAAACTTTTGCTTTTATTTCAGAACCAGATTTTTCGGTTCGTTCTTCTTTAAACTCAACGTTTAATTGCCTGAGAATTGACCTATATATATCAATAGAGGAGGTTTGGGGAGAGCAGTTTACTCGTATAAAATTGGTTTTCTTAAGATGATTGTTCGTCAGGGCTGTTTTACCTTGCTTTGAAGCCCCAAAAACAATGATATGTTTATTTCTTTTAAGACCTTCAATGAATTTAGCATCAACTTCAGAGCGTTCTATATAAGAAGCGATTTGATTATTCGAGACTCCAAATACATCAGTAGTTTTCATGCTATCCCCTTTTAAGAGTTATGGTGATATCTGGTGTATGAGTTGATTTGAAGAAGTGGAGTACCCTTTGATGTGAAATTGTTTTCTACGAAAAAAGCAATTCAAAACAAAGGAGACACCAGCATGAGTAAGGATAATGTTATTTCCCTTGAAAATCCATAAGGGAATGCAGATGTATTGACGGATTTGTTGAAATCAGAAGCAAGAGAGTTGATTAAGAAGGCAGTTCAGATTGAACGGGCAGAGTTTCTTTCTCAGTACCAGGATATGACAGATTCTGAAGGAAGACCCTTGGTAGTGTGCAACGGTTACTTGCCTGAAAGAGAACTCATGACGGGCATAGGCCGAGTTGATATAAAGAGTTCCTTTCCATTGAAGACGGCTATCGAGAATTAGAACAAAGTTGGACAGAGGTTCTGCTCAGTCTCAAGGACCGTGGATTTAGATCACCCAAGCTGGCTGTAGGTGATGGAGCGTTGGGTTTCTGGAAAGCAGTAAGAAAAGTTTTTTCTCAAACCCGCAGCCAACGTTGTTGGGTTCACAAAACGGCAAATATCCTAAACAAGCTCCAAAAAACACAGTCATGGGAAAGCAAAACAATATATCTGGATGGCGGGAACCAGAGAAAATGCAGAGAGAGCGTTCGCTCTATTCATTAACACCTATGAACTCAAGTATCCGAAAGCGGCCGAGTGCAAAGATAGAGCGGAACTCTTAGCCTTTTATGACTTCCCTGCTGATCACTGGCCACATATCAGAACCACCAACCCGATAGAATCAACCTTTTCTACGATTCGGTTGAGAACTAAAAAGACCCGTGCCTGTGTCAGTAGATCAACCCTACTGACCCTGGTTTATAAACTTGGGTTGAGTGCAGAAAAGGCTGGCGAAAACTACGAGGATTCAGGCGGTTAGCCGATGTCATCAATGGCATGAAATTTATTGATGAAATAGATGAGTAAACTTTCGAACGTCAAAGGAACGCCACTTGATCATGTTCCCATACACCACATTTGACTGTAACTCCACAAAAAAGCCCACCCCCGCATACAGATTATTTGAAAGATGGCTTGAAACGGGAATGTTTTACGGATACTCTCAAGATTGCATATGTGGATAAACAAAAATCGGAGAATGAAATGAGACGCCTGCAAACGCAAACCTATCTTTTAACAACCCTATTTTTTATATTCATAATGGGCAATTTTTTGTTTTCTGCCCCTGAATTAGCTAGCGTAGCCCTTGCTGAAGAGAGAAACAAGTATGTAGGACCATTTGGATTGACTATGGGAATGAAACTGTCGGCCTTTAAGAACGACTTAAAAGAAATAGGCTCTAACAACTATGAAACTTCTGAAGTTCCCAATAAACATAGTGCATTTTTCAGCTACCTTTTGTTAATTGGACCAAAAAATGGACTTTGTAAAATAGTGGCATTGGGTAAACCATTTAATACCAGTATATATGGGGATGAAATAAAAAGTAATTTTGAAAATATGGAGTCAAAACTAAACAACGCATACGGGAAGAATAAAAAATATGATTTCCTAAGAAGCGGAAGCATTTGGTCGGAGAGTAGCGATTGGATGATGGGACTACTTAAAGGTGAAAGATATTTGAGTGCATATTGGGGTGAGGAACACGGTTCCAAGCTAAAAGCTAATATAAGTTCAATAAGCCTTAATGGTGAAGCCACAAGTAGGGACCGTGGGACTCTGATATTAGCTTATGAATTTTACAATCTTAAAAAGTGTAAGGAGGAGAAAGATAACTCGGAAGATGGGGCTCTGTAAAAATTTAACACTCAAGCAAGCAGACAAAACTTAAGACATTCCTAAAATATGTGAGGGTGAAATTAATTTCCCCTTTCTTTTTTGCGTTTCTTAGCCTGCTTCTGGAGTTTGCGGACATGTTTTGGATCTTTCAGATTCCGTTGGCGAGCAACTTCCTGCTCTTGTTTATTTTTTTCACGATTCTTCCATGCCTTGCCTTTTTCTGCTTCTAATAGCTTAACTTTTGTTTCTGCTTCCTTTGCACGCTGTATCGCAATTTCTTCTCTGCGTTTTGACGCGTCTGCAGCTTTCCAAGCCATTTGAGTAATAAAGAATGGTTTTTCGAGATCTGGTGTTTTTTCAAAGGCACTATCAAGTTGCCCTGTATGAGTGCCTTCAACGGAAGCAATATAATTAGCCTTTTCATTTTTGTAAGAAATCTTAGCGGCATCGATGGTTGGACCAAAAAAACGGGTATACAGGTCTCTGTCAATGAACGAGACTCCCGCATAATAATAATCATGCAACATACACTGCTGAAGCAAATCAGGGCTTGTCTCTCTACCTGGAAGAACAGCGGTCACATATCTATAAATGGTTTCTGGTGTCCAAGTTAAGGCATTCCCCTGTTGAAATACATGGTCTAAAATTCGGCCCTGTGATGCGAAATAAACTTTTTCTACCGTACCTTCAATGTTAGGCAACGAATATTTCCCCGTCCAGAGATTTTTGATAAAGACCCAAACCTCGGCTTCTGAGGCGACCTGAAGTTCAGAGGAATAGCTTCCACGGTTTATACGCTCGGCTTGAATAGAAGCCTTCGCCTCTTCGTAATCTCCCCAATCCTCTTGAACAAAACCATCTATTTCAGATATTTTTTTAACAGTCAATCCAGACCTTGTAATATGCGTTTCAAAAGAAGCTTTGTCAATTTCATTGGGTAGAAATAATTTGAGATAGTCTTTAAATGACCCCACCTCGCCACCTGCGCAAAGTCTAATATAGCCATCGAGAAAAAGATTTTGCTTATAGCTTCCCTTCACAAGAGTTGCCCTTAGGAATTCGGATGATTCAGCACCGTTTGCTTTTATGAAATTTAAAGCCCATTCAAAGTGCTTCCAAGCTTCTTCGAGAAGACTCGGCGTTGTGTATAGTACAGCGTTCGCATCATTGAGCATTTGGAAGAGTTCGGATGCGTATTTATGGTTATGGCAGCCTATCGCCGCCAAGGGTAAGAGAACACTTGCGTCACAAAGCCAAACGGTTTTTTGGAATATGTCTTGCCTTGCCTTAAGGCAATTTGGATCTTGTCCAAGCAAATGATATAGGAAAAAGCCTTGTGAGATGGATGTAAGATATTTTTTCTGTGGGTGATTGGGTGTAATTATGAATTGATGCATTGCTTCGATAAAGGCTGTCCTGGTCGTTATATCTGTAATATTAATAGCCTTATCGGAAACGAGTCCGAATACGTCAGATAGCTCTTCTGGTCTTGCAGACTGACCCGAAAAAACTTGATTCGCTATTGTTATTGCGCGATTTTTAAAGCTAGCAACAATAACTTCTTCTGCTAAGTTCGCACATTCCTGCATTTGAGAATCCGTAATAGCACTTTCACAATTCTTCAGGCTTATATTAAATTGCCCATATGCTTGGTCTTTCTCTGTTTCACGAACCGCCCTATACTCTTGCATTTTATCGTGGCCGCTAGAGGTGATCGCGAATTTTTCAGAGGCCTCAACCACTAAATCCTGTTGGATAAGAGACTCTATTGCTTCATTAATAGAATCATTATGATAGTTTGTTCCTTTTGTGAACTCCGTTAAAGCAGGAGAGGACATAATATCTTCGGAGGACATTTCATCAGTTGCCATAAAAAGTCCTCTAAGTACAATTGGAGATAGATATGCTTTTTTCTCTGCGCCTTGGAGTCGTTGGTAAAGAAATAATGCAACTGCGGTATCGGTCTCTTCTTTAGATGTTTTGGGGATTTCGGTTCCCATGCTAAGACGATCCCTTGACACAATATAGGGATCAACAGTTTTCAACATGCGTCTCAACTGTGAGTGCGATCCATCTTTATTCGAGTATCGAACAAGCACAATATTAAATTTTTCAAGGTATTCCTTCTCATCAGCCTTTGTAAAATCCGCAGCGACCATATAAATGGGATGTTCAGGGCCTGCTGTCTTCTTTGCAAGTTGTAAAATATATTTGATGTCAGGGTCGGATAAACTATGCCCTATTATGAAAACATCAAACATCTCGAAAATTTGGCGTAGTTTATCGCGAAAATATTGGCCCGAATCATCCACATAAAAACGATTATAATCGGTTGAAGTTAGGACAACCTCTTCGGAAAAATTTAGATCCGAGTGGAGTTTTTGAATTATGTGGCTGACGGAATCACGAATGTTAAAGAAGTCTTTCTTTCGGTTTCTGATAAGCGAAAAATGTTGTTTGCAAAATTTGGAAAGATAGTTTTCAATCTCATCATCGTAATTTGTAGTGAGGTAACAGGCAAAAGGCCATTTACTGAGCAGCTCATAAAGAGTACTTGATTTTTTGGATGGAGGGTCTAATAGCGGCTTGATCATATTGATCAGACTGGCACGATCATTAAGATCGCGCTCCGCTTGCCTAAAGAACTCTGGATACTTCTCTGCCTTTAGGTATTTTTTATATGAATCGTGGTCTGTAACTCTTCCTTTATCTGTAAGTTCTTTGTAGGTCAATTCAGCAAGTTTTTTCCAGGAAGGGTAACCAACTTCACATGAGGGGCCAGACCCGACAAGAACGAAGCAACGTCCACTATTTATCTTTTGTATAAGATCTTTGTCGAACATGTCATTCCTCAACTATAATCGTGTGGATAACGAAACTCAAAAAGTAACCACTAGAGCTACCCCAAATAAATTGGGTATATAATTCTTAGCAAAATGACTCCTTTGTCGTATTTGAGCCATAAACCTAATTAATAGGATCGGCGGCCTTCAATTCTGAAATCCGTCAGAATGGTTGTCAATGAAACCCCAAATAACAGGGAGGGGCAGTCCACAGGGCGGTGTGAATTAAATTTTAGCGGTCCAGGTTCCCGGTAACTTTGATATGTCTGAAGGAACTTTTGCAGATGGCCAGGAACTGTTGTCTATTTGGACCTCAATTTTTTTTGATATAGGCATAAACTCAAAGAACCTTGGTTAAGAATTGGATGAGGTGAAGGAGTTGTGTGTTCAATCTGGTGCTGGTTTTGGCTTCATTCATCATGGTGCGTCTCAGATAAGTTTTCAATAGTTTTTTGAGCTTCTGCCGCTTCTCCATTAACAGAGGATGCGCCCATCATCATATCGTAATGTGAAATATGATCTGTTTCCTTGAAGATTTTTTTAAACACATCTAGATAGATTTCTATAGTACTTTCATCGCAACTCACATAGAGGTCGTCATTAACAAAATGTGATCCATCATTAATCCACGAGAAAAGCGAGCCACAAACCTGTTTTTCTTTGCCCTGAAATTTATTAATGATTTCATCATTGTCAACATTACCCATAATTTTGAAATAATTCTCCAATATACGCCGCATTGTATTTTGTATTGTTAGGCTAGACTTATTTGAATCTCGTATTTCACACCATAGAAGCTCGTATGAGGTTTTAATGGGATTTGTCTCATGAGATTTTAAAACAGAGGATATATTTGTTTTTTTTATGGTCCAAAATGTTTCATAATTGAAAACCGTATTTCCAAGACGTCTTTTACTAAAACTGATTTCTTTGTGAAAGTAAATATTATGGGTAAATACAAAAACTTGCTTTATAAATCCCGTATTTGAAAACACTTCTTCAAAAATACCCTTAATGAGATTGCTGACTATAAATAGAATGTCACTATCTAAACTTGAAACTGGATCATCAAAAACGACTACTCTATCGATAGTCATACCGCTTTCGGAGTTGCTGCCCTTTAATAAATGATAAAAGTACAAAAAGGTTATGAAGGTTTTTTCTCCTTCACTTAATGTTTCCTTTGCATCTTCCCCTCCTGGGCGAATAAGTATATAAAAACCATCTTTTTCTGATTGAGTGAGAGAAAACCCGGAGAACCCAAATGAGATTAAAAGTTTGTTGATTTCATCAATTGTTGGCTGCAGACTGGTAATTTGTTTTTCAAGGTCTTGAATTTCTTTGGATTTCTTTTTGCTTTTCGCTTCTTTTTCTGCAATGCCTGATTCGAGAGCTGTTACAGCCATATCTAAGTCACTCTTCTTTTTGGCGTATGTGTTATAGATCGGCTTGATTTCTTCAACAATAAAGCGCCAGACTTGATCGGTAAGAGTGCTCTTTTCTTTTTCGAGATTATCTAATGTAGAGTTGTGCTCTCTAGCTTTTTTATTGGCCTCAATAAATTCTAATTTAATTTCATCCAGGATAACTTTTAAAGTGCCAAGCGTTACTATAGTGCTAGCTTCCTTCTGTTTTCGGGCAATATGCTGCTTATTAGCAGTTATCCGTGCTTCGACAATATCTTTTTGGGCCTGAAGCTTTAGGCAATCTAAATAAATGGGTTTCCCATTCAATATTTTTTCTAGAAGTGCAAAAATTATTTCAGAAAACACATCGTAATTTGTCGCAAGAGTTTCAATTTCGGCGACATCACTCAAATATGTTTCATCAAAATATTCTTCCAAATTCTTTGAAAATTTAGAATCTGTCTTCTGTTGACAAAAAGGACAATATTTATCATTTCGCTCAAAATAGATATGCCCTTGTTTAACCCAATCACTATTACTTAGCTTCTTAATCATTGCAGCAATATCAACATCGTTTTCACCTATTACTTTTTTGGATAAAATTTCCGACATCTCAAGGTCTATTAGGTCAGAATATAAAATTTCAGGAATGAGTTCTTCCTTGACCAGATCATCTGCAAAAATTGTTTGTGTCTTTTTTTTAAGCTTTTCAAGAGAAAGAAGAGAATGGCTGTTGTTCAAAGACTCATTAATTAAGCGAGTTTTGAATTTTTCTTTTTTGTCTCGAACACCAGAAAAAGCAGCTTTGAATTCATTGTCGTATTTTTGCTTAAGCTGCCAACATTGGTCCGAAAATTCATTTTTCAGTATTGCCAGTTCCGATTTCTTACCTCCATTACCATCTACACCATGAAGTGTTATTTTGTTATTTTTTATTTTTTCAACGATATCATCTAGTTCTTTTTTCCCATTTTCAATTGATTTTATGATACTGGCATCATGCTCGCCGAGGGTAAAAATACCTTTTAATTCTTTGTCAGGGTGAAAGTTTCGATCGACAAAGTCCCGGTTATAAACCAGTGCTTGAAGTTTTTTCTCTCCTACCCAAGTCACGCTACAAGCAGGATACTTTGTCTGGTCCCCTATAACCTTTGATATGGTTGTTTTCCCAGAACCATTGGGGCCATATAAAATATTGATCTTCTTCAAATCTCCGAAATCTTGGCCAATATCATCAAAACTAGCTTCGCTCTTAATGGATATTTTTTTTATCATGCAATAGACTCTTTCATGGTTTATCTATCAATAATTTTGTCATGTTTATACCCCCCAAAAAAATGGGGCCTTTAGTTATATAGGATTTCAGAAGATAAAAGTCAAGACGGGCCAAATATTTCGACACTTCCGGTGAGTCCGGTGATTTGACTAGACATTGACTACATTCAACGCAAAAAGGACCTAACGGAAATCCGTCAGGTCCTTTCTTACTGGTCGGGGCGAGAGGATTCGAACCTCCGACCCCCTGCTCCCAAAGCAGGTACGCTAGCCAGGCTGCGCTACGCCCCGATATTTTTTATCCCTTAATAGGAAGAATGCATTTTGTGAACTTGGTTTCTTTGCTCATTGGTCAATAGTTTCATCACTGCGATTTTGGCTTCTACTTTCGCCTTTATTTTTTTGCTCTTAGCCACAATAATTCTATTCCCTGCCGCACGGATCGCCGACTCATCCACTGTCTTGCCATGAACTAATCGATCGAAATCCATTTTGGCAACTTCTTTGTCTGCCGTCAAAAGCACACTCGCCTTTCTATAGTCGAAACGCATTTTCTGGATGCCTTCCACCTGAGCATCGCTCAATTTCAATTTATCCTTGAAGCTTAACAGGTGGCTGAAAAAACATTTAGATGCATTCCCGCTATGGTTTTTGTGACCACCGTGGCTTTTATGACTGCTTTTCGCATAATGCTGTTTGTTGTGACTCCTGTGTTTGCTATAACCATGACCTTCTTTGCCTTTATGCTGGCTTTTGCCATGCGAATAAGACTTGCTACCTTCTGGTTTTTTGTGCGGGTGAGCATAAGTTTTTGCTTTACTGCCTTCGGCTTTTTTCTCGCCGTGAACGTAACTACCTGCACTGTCCGTTTTTATCGTAGATTGGATGGCAAGCGATTCTTTAATTTTAACGGCACTCCCTAAATCAGCATGCACTGATTGAAAAAAGCACAAGATCATCAAACCTGTTAAAACACCAATGAGCTTATTTTTTGTTCGAGACATTTTTACCTCCTTGCATAGAGAAAGACTCCAGCAATGTATGCTACTTCTTAATAATTCGACTTGCAAAAAAAAGTACGCCCGGCAGGATTCGAACCTGCGACCTACGGATTCGAAGTCCGGAACTCTATCCAGCTGAGCTACGGGCGCATAAATAAAATTATTAAGGGCAACAGAAATTAAATCCGCAACCCTTTTTATTATCAATAGTAAGGCTTTCAAGCAAGGGGAAAACGGAATGTTCCCTGATCTGCTTTGAAGCCAGAAGAGCTATTTTACTTTTTATTTTGAAAGAATGGAATAGAAAATTTCAATTTGATTAATATAGGGTTAAAGAGCAGAAACAGTGATCCATATTCCTATACATTCGAGCTTGCTTGTTTGAACTTGGGTAGTCTGATTTAGCTTTAATGTTTGAAAGCAAGACCTTTAAGCCTCAAATTGGTGAGTGAGCAATATTTTTATCCGATACCTTGTCAATTGTGGTTAAGAATTTGGACATATTGATAAGGTTTGGTGATGTAATCTTTTGAATCCTTCTCACACATTACTTTTACAGATTGAGTGTCGGTGTAATCTACTTTCACATCTCCGTTTCGTCTGGTGCGTAAATTTCATGGGAAGATAAAGCTTTAGCTATTCCACTTCCAATAATTCCACTGGCTCCCAATAAAATCACCTTCATATCTATAACCTTTCAAAAATTGATAAATATTGTTTCTTGGCTAGAGTTTACCTTCTTCTAATTTGATTGGCTACTATGAGCTAGGGGTTGGTTGAGAGTGGGCAAGCTATCCAGCGGTCGTAGGTGGGTTGTGTTCAATTCTGAAGTGAAAATTTAAACTTACTGAGCCAAATTAAAGCTACCCGATGATACCTATTTCCACTTCTGTTTCTTTATATATTTAATGAATAGAGCGAGCGCTCTCTCTGCATTTTCTCTAGTTTTCGCATGGATTTTAAAGGGAAATAACATTACCCTTACTCATGGTGTTGCCTCCTTTGTTTTGAATTGCTTTTTTCGTAGAAAACAATTTTACAGCAAAGGGTACGCCACTTCTTCAAATCAACTCATATACCACCATAACTCCTAAAAACCACAAGGGCATTCCATCAAGTGCAAGTTGGACAATACGTTTATTCTTGATCGGGATATTTTTAGTATTTAAATTTGGCATAGGTGAACATTACTTAATTGCTTATTATTAAAATTATTTCCACAATGTCACAATTGTGTAAAAAAATTTTCAAAAAACGAAAAATAAAATTTATTGGGATATAAAATCAATAAGTTAACTGGGTATTCCAGTTTATTGTCTTACTATAGTTTGATTACTCTTATAAAAATTTTGAGTAGTAAAAATTATTTGATTATTTTGAAATTATCATATTGATAATGATAAAGCTGTGTTGTAGAATCCGACTATTTAGATCATCTCTATAATGTTTTAGGTTGTGGCTTTTTAACACCAAACTTTGTCTTGATTTCCATTTCCAAGTCAAATAATAGGTACATTTAAGGAGGTAGTACAATGAGTCCGTCAGAATCTGAAAAAAATGCACAGCTTACAGCCAGTACCGTTGCCAAGGCAGTTGCTAGTATGTTGGCAGCATCCCCTGCTGCAAATTCACGCAGTTTGAGTGATATTGCCAACGTTGTTGCTTCAAGAATTGCAGCGTCCCCTGGTGCTCGCCGCATACCAAACCCAGTCACTGCAAGTGCTGTAGCCAGTGCGGTCGCAAGGCATGCGTCACCTTCCAGACATGCGTCACCTTTTTATAGACAGTCTTTATCTACAAGTGTTAGCCCTATGGTTAATACGGTTGCTAGCAGGGTCGCAAGTCGGTTGACACAACATGTCTCACCTAATTTTGGACGGCCTATTACGAGTAATGCCAGTCCTATGGCAAATGCGGTTGCTAGTGCCATATCACAGGCTTTTAAGACGGCTGGAATCGACAATCAAATTCAATATGAGCCAGAGCAGAACAGTAAAATTTTTAGTGCGGTGGCATCTGCAGTACAAACAGCAATTGCTAGTGCAATAGCAGGTTTTTCCAAAGATGCTGCTGAACCTATCAAAACTGAAGAAGAATCTTTAAAGAAAAAATAGATAGTGTAAATGGCTCATTCAAAGCAGAAAAAACTATCATTAGAATATAAGTTTCCGTATTTATGGATTTTTGGGGAAGGCCCTGTTCCATCTGGACCTGCATCAGAAAAAGAACTGCATGAGGCATGTGCGTTTGCGCTTAAGTCCTGGCAGGTTTTGCCTACAACTTGGTGTCGCTTGAAGGAGTGGGCGGGACATAAGCTGGCCAGTTCTTCAATCACCCAGGCAGTTCGTGATCGGGTTATTTCACTGGAAATTTTGTCTCAGATTCAAGAAATTCTACTGGTACGGTTTATTTCAGAATTGGATAAGCATCACATTCCTTATGTTCTTTTGAAGGGAAACGCTGCCGGGGTCTTAGTATATCCACATGTGACAAGCCGATGTGGTGTGGATTTGGATATGGGTGTTCCAAAGCAATACATCTATGATGCTGAGCGTATCGCATTGGATATTGGATTTGTTCAGTCTGAGTGGAATGCCAAGATAAAAAGATTTACCCAGAGTGACATGTGTCGTCGAATCCAAGTTGAAGCATCTCATTATGAGTTAGGATTTTTGGCAAGGGATCAAAAGGTTAATGACTTAGAGGAGGATGTTGTTTTGGCAATTCATCGTGATCTACCTCATCAAGAACCATGGCATGAAACTGAAAACGGTGATCTTGCCTGCTATGTCACCCTTGATTTGCACCATAGCTTGTCTTTGTCTTGTGACCTGAATGGAACCTTTGCAACTTCAATTCAGGTTGAACGAAGTGGAATTTCATATAGAACCCCAAGTCTACCCTGGGTCATATTTCATATTACCGAAAAGATATACATGGAAGGTGTGTCGACTTATCGAAAAGGAGGCCATCAGTTTGCTGATTTGGTTCGCCTTGTTGTAAAGCTTAATGATTACGAAGCAAAATTGCTTGTCGAAATTTATTCTAAGTATAAAATGGCGATTCCAGCATTTTATGTTTTGCGTCGACTCTTAATTGAGTTTGAATTGAAGCTTCCCAATCCCCTCATGGAGCTACTAGAAAATCAACAAAATGTTCCTGATCGTGGTGTGGACGCATACCAAATAAATGATCTAGGTGATCCTTGGTCAAAAATTTGGGGCCAACGTTAATGTAAATTTTTGGAAACCCTATTACAATAAGGTTGAAACAAATATGCTTAATGAAAAAATATCATTTGGCGAGCTCAACATATTGATAAATAATGCATTATTGGATGGCGCAAATATAGAGGATAAAAAATTCGCTTCTCTACTGGATTGTTTGGCGCAACCTAAAATTTATAGTTCCATTTTTCAGGAAATTTTGGATTCGCCTGAACTGTTATCGCGGGTCGCGGGTCAGTCATATCGCCACATCAATCACTTTGATAAAATCGTTCTTGTGGGAAGCGATGATTTTTCGGCCCTTCGTTTGACCGTTCATCTATGGAATCCACCCTTTTTAGAAGAGCAGTTAAAAGATGAACTTATCCATGAACACCGATTCTGTTTTTGGTCGACAATTTTAGCTGGCACTTTGACTTCTCAAGACTTTGTTGAAATGCCGGAAGGCGAACCCTACCGTGCATACCGTTATTATCCCGAAAAGGATCGCAGTCAGAGTTTTAATGATTTCTATGAATATCAGCGACAAGTCCGATTGAAAAAAATGGAGCCGGTATGTCGTAGTAGCGGAGAGACGTATTTCCTTTCAGCACCGACAATTCACCAAATTAATATCGATGACGCGAGAATGTGTTGCACATTGGTGCTTCGTGGGCCACGCTTAAAAGATCATTCAACTATTTATAACACTACCTACCCCGTTACTGATACGAGTATTGGGAATCAAATGTATTCACAGGATGAATTAGCGAAAAAATTGTCCATAATTTTAGATAATATTGGAATGTTATCTATACCTCTCATTTAAGATCAAATGTATTTCTACGGAGAATAAGGGATGTTGAAATTAGGGATGCCTGAAAAGGTCTATGTGACAAACGGTAATATTGTTTATTTCAATCAGCTGGCGGTTAAAATTGAAATGGATTCGGTCTCGAATGAGGATTATTATCTCTGGCTTGATAAAATGTCGGATAAGATTGAAAGCTTGGTGCCAGGTTCAAAGATAGCTGAAAAGGAAAATGCTCGTATTTCACCACCCCTCAATACGGCTATATATTATGATACTCCTGACTATAAGATACTTCCGACCGGAGCTTTGCTAAGAACATCGTGTAATAAAATTACCCATGCATTTTGTGCATTTAAGGATTCACAGGACGATGAAGGTGTGCGGAATGACCATCGCTATGTTTTTAGTGGTGATGAGAAAAGTACTATTCAATTGGCACCTGCATCAAATGAGGCGGTGGAAATTGTTAAGAGACTGCTTTGTAGAAAGGATATCGAACACCCTGGAACTTATATTCAGAAATACCATGGTGTAGACCCAGAAAATCTTGAACCAGCGATTTGTTTGGAGGATTATCGATTTACCTTTTTTGTTTGGCTTGATAAATTTGACGCTCTAAGATGCAGTATTGATCGTTTCGAGGTAAGTGATCTACGTATTCCCAGCCAGAATCGTGTGAAACGTCCGATAAGTGAAGTTGAGTTGGCAGTTTATCCTCGCATTGACCCTGAAAGAGCGCGTGACCCACGGGTAATTCAATTAATAAAAACATTGGTAGCTTCGCTTTGTGAACAGTTTGGCGTTTCCGTTACGACCGATATAAAATATCAGAGGTCTGCAAAAGCATTAGAAATCTGGTAGAGCGAAAACGTAAGTATTTATTTTATTGGCATATCCGAATAGACCAACCCAACCCGTTTCTTGCGACTAATGCTTAAGCGATTTAATATTATTGCAAAAATCGTCGATGGCGTTTCATCTGCTAAAGATGGGGTCCCTTATCAGCTTATCCACGAAAACCCAACGTGCGAGGGGGAAAATCAATATTGCTTTTTCCTTAAACCTGGCGCAACGGTAAGTCATCCAGATGATAGTTTTATTAAAATGCTGGAAATGGTGCTGGATCAGATCAAGGTTTTTGGATTGTGTATTCAGTCTATAAATGTACTGTCTGGTCCTTATTTATCTAAGCACAGAATTGTACAACAACATTATGGGCTCCTTTATCGCCTTGCTGAAGATCCGATTTCAAATATTACCCCATCAATGCGTGTAAATTTTTTAAAGTTTTTTAATAAGAATATTGGCGATGTGCAGGTCATGGGGGGGGTCGAATTTCTAGAGAAGTATACCAACTTTACTGCTTCAAGCTTGGATATACTGTGGGCTAATATTGAACATTGGCGTCTTGGTGCTGGCGGTTTTTGCGGTAAGGTGTACGTACAAAACGAAGAAATTTATCTTATTAATGGTTTTACTCCGTATCAGTTGTCAACCTATACACCATCAGACCATGCGTTAGTAGTTTTTACACTTACGGGTTTACTTCCTTGGAAAGAGGCACGACAAAATTTTTTGGGGAACCCAGACCCAAGCGTTGCGACAATTGAAAGTCTTCGCCGAAAATTTTTTCAATATAGAAAACGGTTTAGACTAAAAGAAGTCTCCCTTTCTAAAAACTGTGCCCATCTTTCTGCAGGTCCGGTAGAAGCCCTTATTGAACTCTGCCGGTTTCGGTTTGATTTTGAGTTAAATCAAAAGTCAGACATTACCCAATTTGCATTTGGTCAAAAACTTGTTCAAAATTTTTCAAAATTTGAGATTGATGAAATTCTAAAAAACCCTATTGTGCAATATGAGAAAACTTCAAAATCCCTATTTGACTGTACCGAGAGTGTTGAGGAGAAAGATGCAATCAAGGTGCTTATGTCTTTGCGTTCTCAGTTGGGTGGAAGAGAGATATAATGCATACAGTTCTATACTAGAATCCCCCTCCGAATTTTTGTTCTAGTTACAAGGTGCGGAGTTTATTGGGCAAGTGATCCAGGCGGTTCAAATGGACAAGATGCCAACGACCCCGCCGCCATTCGATGGTCGTTATACCCGTATTATAGAGCCGAAAACTAATGGTATCGCTATCTACAACGAGCCGCAATAAAGTTTTTATAAACCCCCCATGCGCTACGCTAAGAATTGTTCCGTTTGAGGAGACAGCAATTTTTATCATTTTTTTCAATGCCTTATCGACTTGAAGTTTATACTCCTTGTAAGAGTTGCTAAACGAAAAGTCTTGTCTGGCATTTAAGGGTGACTTGCGGCTAGGTAGATGAGCGGCTACATGAAAATTGGCCTCACGCAGCAATGGATCTATTGTGATAGGTAGATTTAAGGTGTTGGCAAGGATATCTGTTGTCTCCATGGCACGTTTAAGGGGACTTGTGTGAAACCCAGAAATCTTAATAGTATCTTCGCAAATCCAGTGAGCCAAATGTTCGGCTTGGTTCTGGCCGAGTGGCGAAAGCGATGTGTCCCAATCTGTGTTAGGTTCCAACTGCCAAATAGATTGTGCGTGTCTTACCAAATGTATCTTCATTCTCAACTTAAATTTGGAGTTTGTGGGTCATAAAAAAACATACACATCCCTGGCAGATGGGATCACTATTTACATTCAACTCGCTTCGAAATTTAATTGCTTCATTGGAGTTTAGGATGGAAGATAGTGAGCTGTTCTTCAAATTCCCAATCGGAGGATGAAAGTAACAAGGTCGGACTGTCTGGTCAGCTTCGACAAGGGCCGGATACCCAAGGAGCATTATAAATGACCTTATGAAACTTACTATCGCCATTTATGGCTGCGTAATAACGTGGTAGGCGATGAAGAAACTCAGGGCTTTCATAAATAAATCCAGATTTAAATTCTGGACCCTACGAGAGATGACCTGTTCGACAATTTTAGGAAACTCTACGACCTCCTTCGGGGGTTAACGAAATACTAGAAACTTTTTCTTTGGACCACGGCTTTGGTCGATTGAATGCTTCCGATTTTACGTCAGCAGGCAAAAATGAAATAACATCTATCCCATTAATTTTAGTTTTTCTATGATAGATTATTTTGGCATAAAAACAAATCATAGGTTTTACCTTTCTCTAGAACTTTTTTAAGGTTGACTTCAAAGCCTTTTGTTTAATATTTGTAAAAATCTTTAAGTTTGATTGTTTAATGGTGGTGCGAGTGATCAAAACTATAATATTTTAAGGTAATTAGGATTGAAGCAGGACTCAGAATATCGAACTTAAGGTGCGGGTTGTTCAGATAAATACCCTAAAACTACTCATCGAAAACTAGATACGTCTGAGCTTAAAACATTATTTCAACGCGATACATTTTATGAAGTGTCCTTCGGACATTTAAAACTTCGCGAGTTTCAGCAAGGTGATGCGGAGCTTATTTTTCTATGAAAGGTCAAATGATAAAGGGCTGCGAAAATCAACTTATACAAGATCAGTTGTTGTTAATCCAAATTCAAGGCATGAATTGCTGGAACCATAAAAGGAGTAGTGAGTAAAAAGCACATGGTCTGGATTTTTGGTCAGACGCGAATTCATTTAGATGAGGTGGATGGATTAGGAGCTTTTTTGAAATTGGAAATTGTTTTGGTTGATGGTCAGAGTGATGAGGAAGGGAATCTGATTGCCGCCGAATTGGTTTCTTTACTCAGGGTTCAAGAGAAAGCGATCATTGGTAAGGCCTATATTGATTTGCTGATAGATGGCAAAAGCTGTATAGGAGTAGTTTTTGGAAGATCTTTTTTTGATTTTCTTATATGCCTATATAGAGGGAGGTTGAAATTGGTTTAAAAGATTAAGGGTCCCAATAAAATAAAACTTATTTCAATTGGCAATAGCATTTTGAATGCATGGTATTCCATGATTAGATATATTTATTTAACTCTTTGTTATAGCTATTGGGTTTGTTACTTTTATTTTTTTTGATTAGTTTCCTAGTCGTTTTAATAGCCACTGAATTCCAATGATCGTCTTTGCATCTTGAAAAATTCCTCGTTCAAATAAATCAATTAGTTCCTTTATAGAATATTCGACTAACTCAATATCTTCACCTTCAGAGGCAATTCCGCCGCCCTCAGAAACCCTATTTGCCTTTGTAATCTTTGTATAGTAAAGAAAGGTGCGATCAGATGAACAATTAGGAGAAACAAAGAAGTTTGCAATTAGCTCAATCGATTTAATATTAATCTCATAACCTGTTTCTTCCAAAACCTCACGTTTTAGAGCTTTTTCCATAGACTCCTTTGCCTCAGGCATACCGGCAACAACCTCTAAAATCCACCCAGCACCTTTTTCATAAGTAGGATATTTAAATTGTTTAACGAATACGGCTTTTTGAGTATCGGTATTGAAAAGAATAGCAGCTACGGAATCACCACGCTCGAAGCATAGCCTCGGAAGGGGTTTTGTCATTTGGCTATTAAAACGCTCATAGCTGACCTCAGTTTCATAGAGCTTGTAAAAACCGTCATATACTTTCAGTTTATTGTGGATTATCACTTTTTTCATTTTAAAACCTTCATAATATTTTGGTAAGTTTGGCACTAATAATTTCATGTAAAACCTTAAATGATTAGTATTTTGTGAAAGTTGTAAGAGAAAATAAATTGTTGTGTTCAGATTTTTGAGAATGCCTCCTTAACTTGAATTTTAACTGGGGTAAAATACTTATTATAGCCAAAAAATTTTGCTCATTTTTTTTAAAGCGATATATTTATAGTTTTGTAAATCAGTGTATGCATGTTGGGTTTGAAATTATTAGCTATTGCAATATAAAGACTTATGGTGGAAATTTTGATCTTAGTTTTTATTTTTAGACTCAATGGACTGTGTTGAAATTTGGTGGAGAAGTTTTTATTGATTTCCAAATTATATTAGTCTAAGTTTAGTTTATCCTTATTTCTTTGATTTAGATGGTTCAATTGCTAGTTGTTCCTGTGAAAATTTTTGTAAAGTTTCTAGATAAGGGCAATATATATGTTTGCAAAAGTTTTATTTAAAATGGGTTCTTACTTGAATATCATTAAGGAAGCGATCAGTAGTACTGTTGTTTTTTAGTTCTTTCGAATATCAATATTCTAAATAATTCTATAGTAAAAAATGTTCGAAAATTTAAAAATAGTAATTGGGGAACAGTTTGAAAAATGGAACTGGGGAGAGAAAATTTTTGAGGGAAATTGGTTGGAGGATTCCGAGATTTATTCCCAATTTATCGACCAGATGCAATCTCCTTGGATTACCATTCGATTTAGGAATGATCGGTTTGAACCATCTCTAATGGATAGGCAGTTTGTTTCAGCAAGTACACATAGCTCCAAAGTGTCGGAAGTAATTGAAGAGCGTCTCAAGTTATTTGGTTGTAATGAAAATTTTAGAAAGATTAATTTTGTTGTTACAGCGCGAGCCAAAAATACGTATAAGTCCCTTCGGCTTCTTAATATGAAACCAATAAATGGTGGTTATTTTCTCTACATACGAATTTCTGATAAGCCCAAATTATTATTCTAGATTAATGAGTTATTTTCCGCATGACCAATCCCAAACCATAACTGTCCTCTCAAATCGTAAACAAAGATTTTGATTCCTTGAACCTGCTACCTGTAAAGTACGGCTCTTGATTTAGATAATTTCTCTAAATCTCTTTCCCAGAAGGGGGAGGGTAGGGAGCTAGAGCCTAGCTTAAAATAAGGGTTGCATTTTAGCATTATTATGTAAGCAAAAAAGTGTAATCTCTTGGTTCCGTTTAATAAAATGGGTCAAATATTTCTTTCTGAACTCATGCATCTCAACAACCGAATCTAAATGGTTGAACCATATTTCGAGTTATGGTGATATCTAGTGTATGAGTTGATTTGAAGAAGTGGCGTATCCTTTGCTGTAAAATTGTTTTCTACGAAAAAAGCAATTCAAAACAAAGGAGACACCAGCATGAGTAAGGATAATGTTATTTCCCTTGAAAATCCAGAAGGGAATGCAGGGGAAGAATGCAAAAGGTTTGTCTGCGGGAACAATCAGCCGCCTGAAACAATGTTGGGTTAATGAGTATGATGATTGGCGAACAAGAGAGCTATGTTTATATCAGAGGGTATTTATTTCAACATCAT
>WASW01026665.1_pt1 | contig 29630 bp, 24 predicted proteins | sample 5698521 | NCBI WGS metagenome assembly WASW01 (sample SAMN11175560, study PRJNA528189) | sponge metagenome | isolation source: marine sponge | host: Leucetta | place: Antarctica: Western Antarctic Peninsula, King George Island | collected 2013-01
GCGATCGTGGCGGGGAAGCCGGTCAAACATCACTATGAGTTTTTTGAAACGCGGAGCATGATTGGGAATTATGTGGTTTTTGGTCAACAAAAAGCGAAAGAAAATCTTGTGGAAAAGATCGACAATGCGAGTCGCGGGTTGGAAGCATCGAAACGGCTGTGGATCTTGCTTGGTCCGCCGGGGGCGGCAAAGTCTCGCTCGATGGATGGGATCAAATTAGCGTTGCACGTCTATTCTAAATCGCAAGCAGGCAAGACCTTCACGATGTTGCTGCCGACGGTGGACGAACGGCTGAAAGATCGGGCACTTTTTGAAGAAGACGGGATTTATTATCTGCAAAGTCCGTTGTTTGAAAAACCGTTGCAGGTGATTCCTGAAAGCGCACGCGCGGAATTTGCGGATGGTTTGAGCGGGCGGATTGATCAGGAGGCGATTGGTGAATGGTTGGAGAAGCATCCGCATTATGACAATGATTTTAAGGTACGGATCATCGGGAGGATTTCGCCGTATTCGGATCATGTGTTGAAAGAATTCATGGTGTCGAAAGGGTTGAGTTTTTTAGAGATGCTGGCGTACATCAAAGTGAAGCGGATGGTTTTCGAGACGAGCACGAAGACGGGGATTGGTTCGTATACGCCACGGGATGAAAAGAGCCAGGAAGCGGGTTCGTTGGTGGGGAACATTGATTATAGTCTGTTGCCTCGGTTTGGGAGTGAATCGCACCCGTTGGTGCATGATTATAAAGGGGAGCTTTGTGCGGGGGCGAATGGTTTGGTGGAGATCCATGAAATCCTGAAACTGTCGGACAAGTTTTTGTATGAGATGTTGTTTGCGACGCAAGATCGTTTTTTCAAACCGGAAGGTCAGCCGCCGATTCCGTTCAATGGGGTGATCATCGGTCATACGAATTTCCATGAATTCAATATGTTCATGGGGAATGAGTCGTTTGAAGCGTTGCGTTCGCGGACGACGTTTATTGAGATGCCGCTGTCGGTGGACTATCAGCAGGAAGAACAAATCTATTCCTTCACGTATTCGAATGAGACGCGGAAATGGCATCAAGGGAAGAATCATCAGGCGCATGCGGCTCCTCACAGTTTGACATTTTTGAGCCTGATTGCGGTGATGTCGCGGTTGTATGAATCGAAACAAAACCCGAATCTGACCTTATTGCAAAAAGCGCTGATTTATGCGGGACGTGCGGATAGCGGGGTTGACAATAATGTGGCGAAAGTGATTTTGGATGAATTTGAATTTGTGAAACCTTCAGAAGGGACGTTTGGGTTGGATCCGCGTTTCATACAGAATATTTTTGAAAACACGGAACATTTCCAGATCAATGAATATGCGGCGAATATCAAACAACTGGCAAAAGAAGCGGGGGATCACGCGATGTTGACGTCGATTGCTTTGGAAAATCCCTGTGTGACGCCCTTGGATTTATACATGCGTTTGGAGAATGGGATTAAAGATTCATTTGCGAATCAAAAAAGTAAGTTGAGCCATTATGTGGAAAAGATTTTGCCACAAGCGAAGAGTTGGATTTTTGGTCAGATTTCGAGTGATGTTTACAGTGCGATTTTAAGAGACGATACGGTGATTGAAACGTCCTGGAAGAAATACAGCGATCATGTGCGGGCCTATGCGCATAATACCAAAGTGAAGCATGATGTGACGCAAAGCGATGTGCAGCCGGATGAGAAATTCATGCAAACGATTGAACAATATCTGGGGATTCCAGACAAAGAAGTTTTCCGTAAGGAATTGAGTGATGCGATTGCCAGTGTGAATTATGCGGTGATTCTGGCGGATGAACCTTCTTATCAAAATGCGGTGAAGAAGTTCGTGTTTGAGAATGAATTCAAATCGGGGGAAAACATGAAACTGTTGGGCTGGATCAAAAGTGGGACGAGTGCGGCGAATGTGAATCTCAAGGAACATGAGCAACTGAATGAGACGATCAAATATTTGGTGGATGTGAAAGGCTATTGCGGCAAATGCGCATTCCAGGCATTGACGATTACGGCGAATGCTTCCAGTATTATCATTTAGCGGGGCAGAGGTATTATGAGAAACGAAGAGAAAATTTCCTCCAACGAATCCGAAGGGGCTTTCAATGAATTTGTGGAAGAACAATTGGAAGGCTTGGTTGAGACTATTATCAATGAAGGCGAGCTGAGCAATGTCGGGGATCGGCATAGTGATGTCATTGTAGAATTGGATGATATTGAAGTGCCGACCTTTTCTTATGGAGACGAAGGCAGTGGCCGCAGCCAAGGAGGAGCCGGTCCAGGCAAGGACGGTGGCGGAAAAATGCGGTTTTCGCTCCCTTTTGAAAAATTAATGGAGTTGATTGCCGAATCGCTCAAATTGCCGGATCTGACGAAAGAAGGCAAAGGGAAGATCAAAGAATTCTCCTATGAATTCAAAACGTTCGGACAGATGGGAGTCATTCTGGATAAAAAACGCACCTTCAAACGCGCTCTGCGAAGCAATCTTGCTTTGGGACTTTATGCGCCGGATCAGGGACGCTACGATGTGCAAATCAGGCGCCGAGATAAACGCTTCAAAATTCCAGAACGTGTCGAAAAACCCAAATACCGTGCGGTTGTTTTTTATATGGGGGATATTTCCTATTCCACTTATGGAGAACGGCTTGAATTGGAAAAACGGTTGGTCAATTTTACTCAAAGCTGGCTTGATTATAATTACGGTCCCGGCAATGTCGAGCATCGTTTTTTTGTTCATGATATGGATGCCTACGAGGTTCAAGCAGAAGAGTTTTACAATGTGAGCAACATGGGAGGCACACGAGCTTCCGGCGTGTTTGATCTGGTTTTCCAAATCGCTTTCAACGAATATGACACCGCCACCACCAATTATTATGCTTTCTATTTTGGAGATGGTGAACTTTTTGATGATGATGCCCGTCAAATTTTAGAGACCTTAGAAGCCTTGATGCGTCCTTTGTTCAATCGGGTTGGGATTGTCGAAGTGCAACCAGGGCGGCTGAGTTTGCTCAACCGTCAGGTGGCCACTCGCTTCAACCGCGATCCGATCATTCGATTGAGTGAAATCAATGACAAACAGGAGACGGTCGATGTGATTAAAATTCTTTTCGGAGCACACTAATGCGCACGATCCAAACCGACCCGGAGTTGCATGAGCTGGAACAAAGGGTCAAGCACCACGCCAAAGCGATGGGGCGGACCTTGCCGGAAATGCGATTTTTTATCTTGGATGGCTGGGAATTTATTTCTTTGCTGGAAAAATATGTTTACCCCTCCAGCCCCATCAATATTTGGGAGGGAAAACGCGTTGTTACCAAAAAAAATCGCGTCGAAGCTGGGCAAGAATCCAGTTTGTATTATGAGGTTGTCCAAACGGGAGACCCTTCCTACGCTTATTTGAATTCGACCAATTCTCCCATGATGCAGGCTTCGGTGATGGCCCATGTTTGCGGACATTGCGAATTTTCAGAATTGAATGTCCTCAAAGATTCCAACCCTGACCGGACTGAGTTTGTGATGCATCTGGTAAAAAAATCAGCCATCGCCCGACAGCAAATGGGGAATAAGATGTTCCTCGATTACTGGAATGCCTCTGAATCGCTGGTTCCGCTCCTGGCCCCGCATTCTCAATTCAACCTCGCCCGTTCGATTTCCTCAGATTCGCTGCTTCAGCATCAAGAATACGATACCTATCTCCCTGAAGAAACGGCCTCGTCTTTTTTGCAACCCTTTTCTCATACCATGAACGCCTTGTTGCAACATTCTCCCAATGAAGCGGCTTGGCAAAAAGAAATGCAGCAAAAAATGAACGGAGAAACGATGAGTCGCCAAGGCTATAAATTGCGAGCGCCTTGCCAGGACATCATGGGGTTTCTTCGCAGTTATGCGCCTACCGGAAGAGGTGAAAAGACCATTTTGGATTATATGACCACCGTCCACGCCACTCATGATTTTGTCATCCGTACCCAAATCATGAATGAGGGCTGGGCTATGTATTGGGAAAAGAAAATCATGCTGGAGCTTTTTAAAGAAAAAGCCGTCAAAGGGATCATTGATTATGTGCGAGTCTTTTCCGGGGTTTGTTATCCGCGTCCGTATTATATGCGCAATCCCTACCATCTCGGATTTTATCTGTGGAATCACATTGAAGACTTGTATCGTAAAGGCAAAGTTGATCTGGAATTTGTCGAAGAAACCGATCAGCAAACAAAAGAAAACTGGAATCGAAGCAATGGCAATGATCCGCTGAAATCAATGGAGCATCTCGTCAGTACTGTCACCGATTATGATTTTCTGCGGCGTTTCTTAACACCGGAATTGATTGATCAATTTCATTTGAATCGCCTCAGCAAACAGGAAGCCCAACGGGTGGGGCTTTCTCCCGATAGTGTGATCCGCGAAGACCCTCACTGGGTTTGGATTGATCCCCTTCCTGTCAAAGAGGAAATGCTCAAGTTTTTCACCCATTTTTATCGTCCAAGAATTTATATCATTGACACCGATTTTCAGGATGGGGGCTTGCTGTTATTCCATCGAGATGATGGGCGACGCTTGAGAAAGGATTGGATCAAACCCACCCTCAAGAATCTAAATTTGATTTGGAAAGGTTCAATTTCTTTAGTTTCAAAAAACTGGCTTTATAGTTTTTCAGCAAATCTCTTTAAAGAAACTGTTGTCACGGAAATCACTTTTGAGCACGTACAGGAACGTATCCGCAATTCCGAAAAACCGTTTAAAATATGAGGTTTCTATGGGTGAATTCGATTATAAAACGCTGTTAGGATATCCACGCAAGAAGACCCTGAATTTTTCTGAGTTTGTCGAAGATTTTCTCAAAAGCCCAGAAGATTTTCTGCAAACGTCGGCCACCTGTATCTCAGAAGCCATTCAATATTTTGGTTTCGAGATTGTCGTTCGCAGTGGCGAACCGGTGATCAGTTACAACATCTTTAAAGATTTATTTTCCAATGGCATCAACGCAGTCTTTGGTCAGGAATTCTGCATCAAACACATCATGAATGTGGTCGATTCCGCAGACAAAGAAGTCGGCCCCAATCGAGGGGTTGTTTTGGTGGGACCTCCCGCTTCTGGAAAAACCAACATCGTCGATTTGATCACACGGGCCTTGGAAGAATATACTCAGCATGAAACCATTAAATTATACACCTTCTTTTTTCGATTTTCTAATGAACAAGGCCGTGTCGTCGAAATCCGTTCCTCTTTTCGACACAGCCCGCTCCTTTTGTTCCCATTGACCTTACAAAAAGAAAACGGCATCTTCAGCTGCCCACGGAGGGAATTGTTTGCTCAAATCAATCAGGATCGCCGTGAGGATGAAAAAATTCTGATTCCCTCTCATTATCAAAATGCCTCTCTCGATAAACGGAACCTCGATATTATCGAAGCCCTCATTCAAAATCCCCGCAACAAAGGGAAATCGCTTTTTGATATTATTGAAGAATGTGTTCAGGTCGAAGAAATCGAATTTTCCAATGCCCAAGCCAAAGGCATTGCCAATATTGACGATTTTAAATCCCTCTCGATCAAGATTCGCCCGATTGAATTAGGAGACGAAGACCTGGCCATTTTGAGCGAACACCTTCCCGGCAAAACATTTTATCAATACCAGGGAGCGATGGTGGATTCCAACCGCGGGGTTCTCCATATTCATGATTCCTTTGGAAACAATGGGGATGCGGTCAGAGACAGTGATTATAAACCAATGTTGATGCTCCTCGGCAGTGGAAAAGTGGCGGTTGAATCGACTCAGGCGCCTTTGGACAATACGGTGATTCTGACAACCAATATTGAAGAAATGGATTTATTGGAAAACCAATTGACCTCTTCCAAACTCTTGGATCGCATTGAAAAGATTCCGGTCAATTACCTACTCGACACCAATTCTGAAATGGACATTCTCAAACGAGACATGGCCAATATTCGGGATAAATACGATTTTGATCCAAATCTGCTTCGAATCGCGGCGCATTATTCCGTCATCACACGATTGTTACCCCCCATCAAAAAGAAATTTCCTCAAAGTTGGAGCGAGGAAAAACAATCCTTTTATTGCCGGATCACTCCCGAACAAAAACTCTTCATCTATAGCACCCAAGCCGAAGACCCGATTGGATCGATTCACAAACTTCCACACTGGCATCCCTTTCGAAATGAAGCACTGCGCTTAGGGCTGAATCTTTATGATTCTGAAAGTTATACCCCCTATATTGTCAAACACCCCGATTCTGTCAATTTGAGAAAAACAGAACTTTTCACCGAAGCGCAATTGAAAATGGTGGATGATGAATTCATGCGGGAACTCTGGAATGAGCATTATCCCAATGAAGGAAAACACGGCATTTCTATTCGCCAGCTCCAAAATATCATGCGTAACACGATTGCCAATTCCGATGGTCGCAAAATCCATGTCGGGATTTTCCTCAGCCAATTGAAACGCCTGATTGCCGAAGGGCCGGATATGCACCATTGGCTTTCGATTGATCCGCAATACAACGATGAGAAACATTATGTTCCGGTGCGCACCATCGGAGGCTTGACTTTAGCAGAAAAAGAGGGAGATTATGGCGATTTCAAAGGCTTGGTGCAAGTCGTGAAAGGCTTGTATTATTCGATCATTCGCAATGAAATCACGATTTGTACCGTAGACCGTGACCCTGAACGGATTGAAATGGATTTGAGACGCTATTTGCAGCATGCCCTCTTGGCTCGTGCGCTTCACAACAAAGCTTTTTCACACATGATGGTGCCCAAATTCACCTTCATCGATCCAGCCTCTGGAACAAAAGTCGAGGAACCGGATTTGAATTATATGGTCTCTATTGAAAAAATTCTTTCATCCGGTTCCAATTATCAGTTGTTTCGTCAGGAAATTGCACAAAAATTTTTGGATCTCCAATCTTCAGGAGAACTGGTGCTCGAATCCGGAAAATCCATCATTTCTTCGAAGAAAGACAGCTTGCTCATCTGTTTCACCAAAGAACATTCCCTGATGTTGTCTCATCGCAAAGTGGATGAAAATATCAATCCAGAATTGCTCAAAAATGCGTTTTTCCATAAGCAAAATGATCCCGAACAATACGAACACCACACACCAGAAACGCGCCAATTCACCGAAGCCATTCTCACCAATCTGTCTCAACGTTTTCACTATTCACGGGACATTGCCCTCGACACCGTCGTCCTGGCTCTCCGCAAACAAATTGTCAATTTTGAAAGAATTTTGAGTTGACACCTCGTCAGGGCAATCGTAAAGGTTGCCCCTACAATGAGATCCCTCGCATGCCTCGGCTGATTTGATAAACATTGTTCTGGCGTGCATTGTTTTTAGGAATGTATTCTCTCGACAAAACTTGCTCTAACATTTTGATCAGTTGCGCACTGCCTTGACTGCTGTCTTGCGGGAGGATGAGATCAAAATCATTCTGAACAGGGTTGGCTCGTTTTCCTTCCCAGGTTGCTTGAACCACCGGGATCATCGGGTGGGCGCTGATGGGGTGGTTTTTTAAGAAAGAAAAAATAATCTGAACGCCACTCCCTCCCATCCCAGTCATGGTTTCTTCCAATGTTGCCGAAGAAATAGCCATCACATGAAGTCCAGGTTCAAGTGCTTGCTGCCCATAGGCCAGTGTCGGTTTTAGTTGTGAGTCTGCTATTATTTCGCGAGTAGCTAGACTTTGCAGCAAGGTGGAATTTTCTGGAATAATGAGCGATAATTCGGCATCCAAAAGCCTTTGGCAAAACGCGATCAAGATATTTTCGAGGAATTCTGGTAAAGGCCCTCTGATCAAAAGACCCACTCGAATGTTTTTTGCATCGACTTTTTTTGAAGCGCTTGTTTTTAAAAGAGCTGTGTTCGCCTGACACCAGGCAGTGGCCTTTTGCAAAACATTGTCAATCCCCCCATCGAGTTGGATGCTAAACCAACCGACTTTTTTTGAAGTCCCACTCAATTTTTCCAACTCCTGCCGCATGTAAGCGTTGTGCGTTTTTTCGCAGCCGTGTTCCAAAGAAACAGCCATCCTGACGTTGGGATGCAAAAGGTGGTTGAGCATCGTTCGGATGAACATTTCCATTGAGGTGCCACTGGAACAACCACACCCTTCCGTATGGGCGAGAGCAACAAACCGGGAAATTCCCTGATCCTGCCCAATCTTTTGCTCAGTCAGACGCTCAGCCAGCATTTTCGAGACTTCTGCTGAGCACAAACTGGTTGGCAACACCAGCCCGATTTGCTCTGGATTGTAATCTTCTCCAGAGTGGATTGCTTCATAGAAAAGAGGCGTTTTTTTGCTTTGATATCGTAGCGGTAAGGGGATTCCTGCCAAAGCGTCTTCTGATTTTAAGCTAGACAACTCAAGTGAGCCTTCCTTGTACCAATCCCGCCAAAGATTGACTTGAGAATGCCCGGCATTTTCCCCAGAAGATTTTTCCCCAGAAAGGACTTTTTGGGTCAATTCCATTGTTTTTTCCCCAAGGGAGTCCAGCGATTCCCCGTCTAGATAACGTCCAGCATTGACATCAATATCCCCATTCAATAACTCAAAGCGTTCCGTGGTCGTCATGATTTTGATAGTCGGCACAAAAGGAAAATTTGTAATTGATCCGTTGCCGGTTATAAAATAAACCAGATTCGCCCCACTGGCAACTTGCCCAGCGATGCTCTCAGGATCATTGCCGGGGCTGTCCATGAAATAAAATCCGGGTTCGGTCATCGGTTCCGCATATTCAATCACATGGTCTAACCGCACATCCGGATGCCGTTTGTGCGCCGCACCGAGGGATTTGATCGAGATATTGTACAAGCCTCTCAGGATGTTGCCGCCAGAGGGATTGCCTTCTGCCGAATGACCATAACGGTTGGCCCAAGCTTTGAATCGCTCCGACAGTTGGAGAAAACGTTCTGCCGTTTTCTTATTCCGCACATTGGCCAACACATAGGTTTCCGCTCCAATCAATTCATCCGTTTCTGCAAGATTGACCGCCCCGCCATAACGGATAATTTCTTTACCAATCCAAGCGGCGAGAGGATTGCCGGACACCCCTGAAAATGCGTCCGATCCTCCGCATTGCAAAGCGATTTTAGCTTTGCTGAGGGGTTGAGGGGTTCGTTGGATTTGATTCAATTGCGGCAGCCATTGTTCGATAATATGCGCGGTATTCGTCTGAGCTTCGTCATAGGAAACATCAATGCTGAAAAATTGATGGATGACCTTATCTATCGCATAATTATTTTCTTTCAGATAGATTTTTAGCTCCTGATTATTGATCGCTTCTGTGCCAAAATCGATGCTTAAAATCGCGCCAACATTCGGATGAACGGCAAACCCAGAGAGGGTGCGGAGCAGCATCTCCTTGTTATTGGGTGCTTCGTTGGCACCCCCTTCAGTATGAGCGATGGGAACGACTCCATCCACATTGGGATATTCTGCCGAAACATTTTTAAAGGCACCCGCAAGTTGGCGAGCAAATCCGGCAGTTTGTGCGCTGGTTCCCAAGATGATGATGTAATTCCGCGTCCCCACTCCTCGGCTTCCTCGATCAATCCCTTGAAAATATTTTTGTTCTTCGTAGCGGGGAACTTGTTCTCCCAGATGGAGTTGTTCCAGATCAAACGGATGGGTATAATTTTTGAAATTCGGGGATGCCGGAACACGAGCACTCATTGCGCGCCTTGAAAATTCCTCAATGACCATCGTATTGCAGAGATAATCACCAGGATCAATGTCGGTTAAGGCCGTTCCAAATGGCTGTCCCCAGGAATAAATAAAACTGCCTTCTTTGATCGGTTTCACGGCAAAACGATGTGCCACCGGAATTTGATGAGAGATTACCAATTTCTGATCTTGGTAGGCAATTTGGGCGCCTGCCTCAATATCGATCACCGCAATCGCAGAGTTGTCGTCAGGAGCAGGCAGCCGTCCGATTTTTTCAAAAGCAAGGAGTGTCATGGTCATTTTTACAGCAATGGGGTTTCGGGAAAATAAGAAATAATGACAATGGGCTAACTTTACATATGCGGGTGATTTTCGCAATTGGAGATTTCTTTTTCCCGACCCATTAAATTTTGACCCGCAGAAACGCCTGGGGATTAACAGATTTTCGGCAGAAATTTTTTTGAAAGGAAGTTGATTGAAAAGGAAGGGAGCGGAAAAGAAAGAGAGAGAGAGAGAGAGAGAGAGACGATCAAATTATTTACTTTTGCGGGGTAATCCACTCGTCTTTCAATTTTTTGGCATGGTCTAGATATTCGATCAGGGCAGGGCGGTTCTTTTCACGAATAGCTTTTTCCATCTTTGCTAAGATTTGTTGAAAATTCTGAATACCCTGGAGCAGGTGAGAGTCATTCTCCAAAAAAATATCGGCCCACATCACGGGGCTAGAAGCGGCAATCCGTGAAAAATCTTTAAGCCCTCCTCCAAAAAAACCCAATATTTCCGGAGAATCTTTTGCCCCGATTGCTTCGACAGCCGCATAAGCGAGGAGATGCGGCAAATGACTGACCCGTGAGAAAATAAAATCATGCAAATCTGCTGTCATTTCATGAAGGTCACTTTCCAGTACCTGCCAGAGTTGTTTGACTTTTTCTAAAGCAGGCGGATGGGTGTTTTCCGTAGGAGTGAGGATCAATTTTTTATTTTTAAATAAACCAATTTTCGCACTTTCAGGACCAAAGTTTTCCCCTCCTGAAATCGGATGTCCTGCCACAAAATAGATATTCTGATAGTTTTGCCGCTCCATAAACTCCAGAATCGGTTTCTTGACACTGCCCACATCGGTTATAATCGTATGAGGGCTCAACCACGGAATCAACTGTTCTATCACCTGAGCCAGCGAACCGACTGGAACGGCAACCACAAGCAATTCTACCTGAGAAAGTTGATGATTCCATGCGGGGAATGCCTGATCGACAATGCCTAAGCGTTCGGCACTTTCACAATGAGCGGGGCTGACATCGTAGCCGACAATGCGCTTGGCTAATTTTGCTTTTTTGATATCTAAGGCGAGCGACCCCCCAATCAGGCCCAAGCCTATCACAGCAATCGTGTCAAACATTGTCTCAGTTTTTTTAGCTTTGTGGTTTGGGAGAGGGAGCTTTGATGCTCATTTTGACAAGAAGCGGGCTGGCCACATAAATCGAAGAATACGTTCCCACAAGAATTCCCACGAGAATTCCAAAGGCAAAATCGTGAATGATTTCTCCTCCCAGAAAAAACAAGGCTAAGACGACAAACAAAGTGGTTCCAGAAGTGAGAATTGTGCGGCTGAGGGTTTCATTGATACTGAGATTGATGACCTCATCCAGCGTCTTTTTTCGGAAACGAGCGATATTTTCTCGAATCCGATCAAAGACCACAATGGTATCGTTGAGTGAATACCCCACTACGGTCAAGAGGGCGGCTACAACGGGAAGAGAAAATTCCTTGTCGAAAACAGAAAGGAAACCAACCACGACTAAAATATCATGGGTCAAGGTCAGAATCGCGCTGACTCCAAATTTCCAATGAAAGCGAAAGGTGATATAGATCAAAATCAAGGCCAATGCAATCAAGATGGCATAAAGCGCACTCAACCTCAGTTCATCCCCCACTTGTGGACCGACGCTCTCCACACTGCGGACTTCCATCTTGGGGTAATTTTCAGAAAGCAGTTTTTTGAGATTTCCTGTCAGCTCCGCTCCTTTGCCCAAGGGGTTATCTAGCGGTAAGATCAACTTGATTTCATTGCCATCCCCAATGGTTTGTAAATTGACCGATGTCATATCAGAGCGATTGAATTTCTCCCGTAATTGATCCAAATCAAAGGCTTCGTGAAGCTGAATCCGCACTTGAAACCCGCCTTTAAAATCAATCCCATAATTGAGCCCTCGGTGAGCGATTACAGAGATCACTCCCATCAGGATAAGTGCCACCGAAATGACCAAGGCATACTTTTTTTTACCAAGAAAATCAAAATGGGTCTCTTCTTTGAGAATTCTCATTATCCCCTTTTTAAATACTAATATTTTTCAATTGTTTGCGGTTCAAATAAACCACTTGAAACAGAAAGCGAGTGACAACAATCGCCGTGAACATACTGGCGATGATCCCAATCGAAAGCGTGACCGCGAACCCTTTAATCGGCCCTCTTCCAAATTGTAATAAAGCCAATGCACCAAAAAGGGTTGTAATGTTGGCATCAACAATCGTCAGAAATGCTTTGTTGAATCCTTCACTGATAGCGGCACGAGGGTGCCCTGCCCGTTTGATTTCTTCACGAATTCGTTCAAAGATCAAAACATTCGCATCCACAGCCATCCCCAATGTCAAGACCATTCCTGCCATTCCCGGCAGAGTCAAGGTTGCCTCAAACATGCCTAAAACCGCGACAACAAGAATCAGATTGAACAGAAGAGACACATTGGCAAACACGCCTGAGAGCATGTAATAGATCATCATAAATATTAAAACCGCGACCCCACCAATCATAAGCGACATCATTCCTTGTCTGACAGAATCTTCCCCAAGGCTGGCTCCAACAGTGCGTTCTTCTCGAATTTCAATGGGAGCGGGTAAAGCTCCTGAGCGTAACGTCACCGCCAAGTCAGAGGCTTCTTCTATTGTAAATTGGCCGGAAATTGAAGCTTCTCCTCCGAAAATGGCTTCCCGAATCACGGGGGCTGATTTGACTTTCTCATCCAAAACAATGGCCAAGCGGCGGCCCCGATTTTTTTGAGTGATTTTACCAAAACGCTCGGCGCCAATCGAATCAAAAGAAAGCCCCACTCCAGGTTGGTTATCATTTGGATCAAAACGGACTTGCGCATCCCGGATGAATTCTCCGGTCAATACTGGTTTTTTCTCTAATATATAAGGAATCCGTCTGATGACTTTGCTGGTAATAGGATCAATTTCTTCTTCGTATTTTAGAACGGAGGTCTGTTGATTATAATTGTTTTCAGTCGCATAATCCTGGACTAGATAAAATTGCAACACTGCTGTCGTCCCCACCAGTTTAATCGCCCGGTCTCGATCTTTCAGTCCGGGTAATTGAATCAAAATACTATTTTCTCCTCGCTTCTGAATCGTGGGTTCAGTGACCCCGAATTGGTCAATCCGGTTGCGGATCACTTCCAAGGCTTGATCAATCGCGTTTTCTTTAATCCGCGTCACTTCCTCGGTTTGCAAAGTCAGCGTGATGAGGTTATCCGCTTCTTCCTGATCAAATTGCACTAAAAATCGATCGTAAGGCGCCGCCGTGAAATCAACGTTTTCGCCTTTTTCTAACTCAATGGCCAATTGCGTGTTATTGATGGCTTCTACCCTCAAATAATCCACTTGATTGTCAATCAAATTGTCTTCCAATTCCTGTGCAGTTCGTTGCAAGACGGCTTTCACCGCTTCATCAATCAGCACTTCAATGTCGAGGTACATGCCTCCTTGCAGATCCAAGCCCAGATTGACCTTTTTACTCACTTCCTGAGGGTTCCCTCCTTCTCGATAGGCTTGATAGGTCGGGTAACAATAATAGAGGCTGATTGCCAAGACTGCGAAAATCAACAGCCCTTTGAAACGTAAATCCATACGAGCGCTTTTGATAAGGGTTAGGGTTGAGGGTTTGGAATCGATTCACTCTGAAGGCTCATGCTATTTTTCGAGCCTGGTAATATTTGAACGATCCAACTGAATGCGAACTTTATCTGCGATTTCCATCGTGATCACTGCGTCACCGAGTTTGTAGACAGTGCCATGTATTCCTCCATTCGTGACGATCTTGTCCCCTTTTTGCAGGTCATCGATCATCTGTCGGAGCGCTTTCTGTTTCTTTTGTTGTGGACGAATCAAGAGAAAATAGAAGACCACAAAAATCAGTACAAAAGGAAGCATACCAAAGAGAGGACTCTCGGTAAGAGAAGATGGAAAACTTTGTGCCATAGCATCTGTAGCAAATGGAAACATTTTTTTGCTCTCGTAAAAGGGGTGGATAGATCTATTCCCTCAGAGGGTGTTTACTCAATCTAAAATGATGAAATGTCCGAGAGATGAACTGTTCGGACAGCAGCAGATTAGCAATCGAGGTTAGACAGGGGAAGTGGATCAGATCAATACAAATGTTTATTACTCTTTTTGAAAAACTAGAAATGATAGCATCATTTTGGGAAAAAATCAAATTTGATTTCCCAAGATGAGATTTGGATCGGAATTGGAAATCCTGAAGAAAATATGCTACCATTTCAAAATATAAACCTCTTTTTTGATGATCTCTTCAATATCTTTAATAGACGCTGCTCATGATTTTACAATGCCCCTCATGTGAGACTACTTATCGGTTGGATTTAGAATCAATTCCTCAAGGCGAAACGCACATCAAATGTAAAAAATGCCAAACTTCTTTCCATTTACCGACAGTTTCCCCCGATCTTTCGACAGAACCCAAAGTCGCGATTCGATGTGACCAGTGCGGAACAAAATATCGTGTTAAACAATCGCGGCTTTCTGAAAAAGTTTCTCAAGTCAAATGTACCAAATGCAACGCTGTTTTTGAAATTCAAAAACCTGAAAATAACGAACCATTGAGTGCTCCTCACTTGGCCGAAAATACAAAAGACGGGGCACCATCCTCTTCCCTATTGTCAGATGCTGAAAAAGCTTATTTTGAAGCCATCACTTTGGAACAGGAAGATGCAAATGTGGTTCCTGAAATCAATTTGGATTTTTCTGAAAAAGAGGGCTTGTTCATGAATCCAAAAGCTCCTTTACTGAAAAACAAGAAAACTTCGGAATCCCCTCCTCAACAACCAGCAATCGACCAAGAACTGATGGATCTTTCCGAATTATCGAGCCTCTCGGACCCGGAATTTCCGACTATCAACGAAGATAGCCCCGCTCCTCTTTCATCTGATCCCGGAGAGGAAATCCCTCATTTCGAGGCGTCTTCTGTTCCTTCTCGACAAGATCGCAGTACTTTACCGATTGTCGAGGAAACATCAACAGATGGCGAAATAAACTGGGGAAAGATGACAATTAAGCTCGTGATATTCATGTTGATTTTCTTTGGAATTGCCGGGTCCGTGACCTACCTCGCTTTAAAAGAACCTTCAATGATCAGCTGGCTGATAAAATCACCTCCGGCACCTATGAGGTTCACTGTCAAATTGAGCAGCAAAGAGGTGCGGAATTTTACCAGTCGCCAAACCTTGATTGTCGTTGCAGGAAAACTGCAAAACTTGTTGCCGACCTCAGACCAGATCAGTTGGATTCGGCTCAAAGGGCTGGCCTTAGATGAAAATCGACAGGTGATTGAAACGTCGATTGTTTATGCGGGCAATATTCTCACTAAGAAAGAATTATCTTCTTGGAGTGCGGAGAAAATCAAAAAGTTTTATAACTATAACAGTGGCAGGAAGAATTCAAATTTCGAGTTGAAAGAAAAACAGGAAGTGCCCTTTCAAATTGTCTTTTTTGATTCAGCCAATATTTTGAAAGACGCGTCTGCAAAACTGGTCAGTTATGTCCGTCAAAATGAAATCGTCTATGTGAGATCTGGAGGAGAATAATTGCTTGCTGGATCTTGCTTCCACAGGCCATTTTCTGCTCACAAAGGGGTTGTCTATAAATCGAGTTCCTTCTCTTTCTCTTTCTTTTTCTTTTTAGAAACAAGCGTTTCTTCCTGCAAACCGCACTGCTGTTTAAGAGACGGATCAACTCCGGGCTCCGTTCCTCGTTTGAATTTTTCGTAATATATTTCCTCACTCGAATCACACGGGCCAACACGACGACCGGATTTGTGGATTTTCACTGTGACAATTTGCGGGGGACGAACAAACCGTTGGGTGGGGAGATTGCTTGTGACCGATTTCATAAAATCGACCCAAATTGGTGCGGCCGCCGTGGCGCCAGTTTCTCCCTTGCCCATTGGAGTTGGTTGATCGAATCCGACATAAACACCGGTGAGCAGTTGAGGAATAAAACCAATATACCAGGCATCTCTATTATCATTTGTGGTGCCGGTTTTTCCGGCAGACGGGCGTTCAATTTTTTGAGCAATCCGTCCCGTCCCTCTTTTCACAACATCCTGCATCGCATCTAAAATGAGAAATGCGGTTTCTTTAGAAATGACAGGTTTTACTTGAGGTAAATGCTCTTCTAAGATATTCCCTTCGCGATCCTCAATTCTGGAAATGTAAATAGGCTCTGTCAAAGCCCCTTCATTGGCAAAAACCCCAAAAGCCGTCACCATTTCTTGTAAGGTGGCAGAAAAAGATCCGAGGGCAATCGTCAAATCATTTTCCATCTCAGCAGAGATCCCTAATTTTCTGGCATATTCAATGATTTTTTTTGGCCTCAAATCCTCTACAAGCCGAATTGTCGGGGTATTGAGGCTTTTTACCAAAGCGGTTCTCAAATGAACACTGCCCAACAGTTTATTGCCATAGTTTCTAGGTGTCCAGGCTTCTTCTTTTAAATTTTTAGATTCAAGTTTATAAATCGGACTATCTACCAGCATACTCGCCAATGTATAGCCCGCATCCAACGCGGAAGCATAAACAATCGGTTTAAAAGCTGAACCCGGTTGACGTTTTGCCTGAATCGCACGGTTGAATTCGCTTTTATCAAATCGATACCCTCCTGACATCGCCAAAACTTCCCCTGTTTGGGGATGAATCGATAAAATCGCACCATTGACCAAAGGTTCCTGATGGAGAGTTAGTCGGAATTGCTCAACTTTAGGATCCCAATCCTCTAATTTAACCTGAACCACATCTCCTATCTTGAAAATCTGCGTGGGCTTCTGAATTCGAATCGCTATTTTATCTTGGGTAGATTTTTGAATTTTCCATTTGCGAAGATGTGACCATTCCAAACGTCCTTCATCCTGGCCAAAACGTATCGTGGTGATCGGTTTGGAAATTTTTGTGACAACACCTTGAACAACCTTTCCCAATATCATTTGATTTTTATGAGTCACTCGATGGATCTCACGAGGAGGCAACTCCCCCTGAGAGTTCAATTTCAAATGCTCCAGAGGCCCTCGATATCCTTGCCGTTTGCTGAGATCCAAAATCCCTTGTTGTAACGCTTGATGGGCATAGATTTGATACTCCAAATCCATTGCCAGATAAACCTTGAGCCCGCCTTTGTAAAGAGTCTCAGCACCATATTTTCTCAATAATTGTTTACGAATATGCTCCACATAATAGGCTGTCGCAGCAGACGTGTTATCAGAGATTTTACTGAGCTTCAGCGGTTCTCTACTTGCCGAACGACGCTCATCTTCTGTAATAAAACCTTCCTCAAGCATCCGTCGAAGTACCAAATTTCTCCGCTTGATCGCCAGGTCAGGATTGACCAGGGGTGAATAAAGCGACGGAGCTGGTAGCAATCCCACCAGCAGAGCACTTTCAGATAAACTCAACTCTGCGGTATGTTTGCCAAAATATCCCTGTGTCGAGGCTTCCACTCCCTCAGCATTTCCTAAAAAGATTTTATTGAGATACAGGGTGAGGATTTCTTTTTTGGCAAATTGGCGTTCAACCCTGAGCGCAAGCAAAATTTCTTTGAGTTTTCGTTTTACATCTTCAAAGCTGCCTTTTTTTTCTTTTGCTAATAAAAATAAGCGGACGGTTTGTTGAGTGAGGGTGCTGGCTCCTTGGACAATGCGCTTGGCCTGAATGTCAACCCACAAGGCTTTGAAGATGCGGAGTGGATCAATCCCAAAATGCGAAAAAAATCGAGCATCTTCACTGGCAATCAGTGCCTGAATCAGATGAGGAGGGAAATCTTGAAAAGGGACAACGATGCGCCGATGGATGAATATTTCTTCAATTTGATTGCCATTGCGATCATAAATCACCGTTGGTAAGGTGTAATTGGGTTGATGCAAATCATTGAGATTTTGGGGCAACTCTTGATTCAGTTGATACAAAAAATACCCACCAGAAACGCTTGCCACCGCTCCCATAGCGAAAATGATAATCATCAACCATTTTATCAATTTTACTATCAGTTTGAATAATGCTCTCATCCTGGGTAGATTTTTTCAGCAGAGGAAGACGGATCCGAGTCTGCCACTGCCTGGAGTTGATCAAATTTTTCTCGAATCAGCTTTGAGATCTTAACTTGCATCTCTCGAGAAAGCTCGCCTAAATCAAATTGCCGGCAATATTCTTCAAAATCAGTCGGTTTTTGAGCGTGTAAGTTTGTGAGCATTTCTCTTAGAATGTAGGCTTCTTGGTGCTCAAGCGTGCCAATGCTTGTTTCTCTCAGAGAATTGTTCCGCAATGCGCCTTCAAAAATTTCGGAAGAGGTATACGATAAATTGACAACTTTGCACTGACAGTGTTCATTATGAGGCAGGGGTGGCGATACTTTTAAGCGAAAACTTTCCCCAAAACGCAAACCATCGTGTCGGAGGCATTCTAAAGGAGTATCCAGACTCAGCATTGTTTGTATTTCAAAACCACTAATCGCGGTGATAGATCGTTCAATCAGTTTATGGCGTTTGAAAACACCTCTTTTTCTGATCCGGTTTAACCAAAAGATTAACCCGACCCCGACAATAACCAATAAAACTTTGACCATGATTTTCAGAAAAGATCAGGGGAACTGGAGGGAGCTGGATTGATGAACAATTTAATCTTGGAAGCGTTCCATTCAAATGAATAGAACCATTTTTAGTTTACAATTGTTGCTGAAAAAGGCAAGTTCAGGAGATCAAAACCAATTGTTTCTTCCTAAAAATTGAGTAAGTTTTTTAAATTTACCATTGAGGTCGATATGAAACAAATGAATCGTTCTTTTTTGCTCACCTATTTTTCATTTTTTCTTTTTGTGGCGATTCCCTTTGCGCAAAACGAAAAAGAGCCACCAAACGACAAAAAACCTTCTTGCCAGGAATTGATCCCTCCTCAAACCAGGGAAGATATCACCGCCTTACGCCAGTGTATTCGTAGTATCAAAAAATTCAAACGCCAAGAATCTCAAAAAAATAAAGCTCAAAAAAGTACGGAACAAGACACGCACTTGAGAGGAGAAGCAATCCCAAAAAAGGACGGAGTTCAAAACAGACGTGAGCTATATCCCAATTTTTGTCTCTATGATTTTAAAAAAAAGCGATGTTTTACCGCAAAAAGCGCCCCCCTTCCTGAATAGCAAAATCTGCGAAAACCTCTGCTACCCTTGCCTTTCAAAGCAGAATCAGTCCCCCGCATTGCTGCGAAGAGGCAACAAGGCAAATTCGACTCGGCGATTGGCTTGGCGTCCTTCTGGGGTATTATTTTCGGCAATTGCTTGAAATTCACCAAACCCTGTTGCAGAAATACGAGTGGGTTCGATTTTGACCTCATCGATTAAATAATGAATGACACTTGTCGCGCGAGCAATAGAAAGTTCCCAATTGGTCGAATATTTTCGTTTCAATATTCCCCCAATTGGAAGATTGTCTGTATGACCTTCCACTTGAATATGTTTGTCGTGGATCTTTTTTAAGACGCCCCCAATCCTTTTGAGAACTTTAAATCCAGAAGATTTAATGAAAGCTTGCCCGGAATCGAATAATAATTGTTCATCCAAACGCACCGCAATACGGTTGGACAATTCGGTGATGTTAATCTTATCCGATTCTAATTGATTTCTGAGAGATTCTAATAATTCTTGTTGCCTTTGCTTCGCATTTTTTTCTGTTGTTTGTTCTTCCAGCAAGCGCATATCGTGACTATCTACCTGAGCATTCAAGGCTTTTTCATCTTCTTTGAACTTTTGATACTTTTCTTGTAATTCTCGTTCTTTTTGTTCCAAATTTGTAATTTTGAGATAATAATCACCGGCGTTTTTTTCTGCCATGTTTTCAATTTCCGTTTGCCTCTGTTTTGAAAGGCGTTTATATCGATTTACCTCATCTATTTTAGCCATATATTCTTTTTCAGTAGGCCCACAACCGACACTCATGAGAGACACCAGCGTCACCATTGTCAGATAAATCACGGCTTTCAAATTATAATTCTGCATAGCGAACCTCCTAATGAAATAGATAAATTTAATACCCCAATAAATATGAGCCGGTCAGAGGCTCTTTTTTGACTCAAATGGTTTATTAGAAACTTGTGAAAATTGCTTCAAATCGTTCAAAAAATCGCTCAACGTCTGCTTCATGGAGTCGATTGATCCCTGCTGCTGCTTTTCTTCCGCCACCTGTTTTAAATTCGCGGCACAAGACATCCGCCCCCTTCAGTTGATTTAACGGTGAACGAACACTCACTAAATAACTACCATCTCCGTTCCCAACAAGCAAAGCATGAGCAAGGTCAGGTTCTTCACGAGCAATGATATTGCTGAATACCCCAGCAACCCGATTCCCCCAAGGCTCTGCGGGAAACTGATAAATGGCCCCCACCGCATTTTGATGCAATGGAGAATATGAATTTGCTTTGTCTATATCCTCCGTATATCCAGCTTTTAATTGTGTTAATGTTTCTGAAGCCTGAAAAAATTCCAAAGGATCTTGATAAGATGCGATTGCCTGATACAAAAAAACAGGAGAAAAGTGTAAATCTGCAATCGTTTCTCCATAGCTGTTATAGTTAATCAATTCGCCTAATTCACAAAGTTGTTCTGTTTCGGTGACAGATAACTCTAAGAAAGTTGCTAATTTCCGTGCGGAAGCGTGGAGATTATCTCCAAAAGCAGCGACGAGCGCCCAAGCACGATAGCGGCCTTGTAAAAAACGATCTACCAAAATACTCGTACACACATCAGGTTCTGTATCAATATAAGCTTTTAAACCCGGCAGCACCGGAATGTCCCCCGCAAAATGGTGGTCAAAATATTGGATCGAATTGTTTTGATTGAGTAGTTCTAATAAAGCGGCCTTATTGATATCCATCGAGATATCCAGCACCGTAATCGAGCTGTCTCGTACTCCGGATAATTGTTGCAGTAAGTTTATGTCACGTTTTACTCCTGTGATGAGTTCACTTTCGAGAGGGATGACCAAGCGTAGTTGGTGCAAGGCGCAAATGCCATCCGCATCGCCATTAAACACGTCATACTGCATTGTGAATAATAATAGTCAATTAGGAAGACATGAAAGCGATTTGAATAGCGACAGAAATAGCAAATAAAACAAATCCTATAATTATCAGATAAATTGGACGAAAAGAATCCTTCTTTTCGTGGTCTTTCTCCATGACTCTCTCCAAAGGCAGGTTACTAGTAATCTGCCTTCCTGCAAGCAAGGGGAGTGCCAAAAATATTAGATCAATCGTTTTTTTTATCAGGTGAAAGATTTTGGTTTTTTTTTATCAAATTACGCAAAAAATGATCGACTAAAACTAAATTGATCATTGCTTCTACCATTGGAACAGCGCGGGGTAAAACACAGGGATCATGCCGTCCTTTCGCCTTCAATTTCGTTTCTTTCCCATCACGAGTGATTGTCTCCTGTTCAAAATTGATCGTTGCTGTCGGCTTAAAAGCGGCACGTAAATAAATATCTTCTCCATTCGAAATGCCTCCCTGAATTCCTCCTGAATGATTAGTGCGGGTGCGCACCTGCTGATCTTTAAAAATAAAAGAGTCATTGTGTTCTGAGCCTTTCATATAAATTGAATCAAACCCCAACCCAAACTCAATCCCTCTCGTTGCCGGGAGCGACATGATCGCTTTAGACAAATCAGCCGTGAGTTTATCAAAAACGGGATCTCCCCATCCCGCTGGAGTGTTCCGAATCACCACTCCAATAATCCCGCCAACACTATTTCCAGATTTTCGGACCTCTTCAATACGCTGGATCATCAATGGAACGGTTTCCTGATCCGGGCAGCGCACCATATTGTCTTCGATCTGTTCAAAAGACACGGTATCCCTGTCAATCTTGGCCTTGATATCATGAATTTGTTCAACATATGCCAACGTTTCAATATTGCAATGTTGCCGCAGAATTTTTTTTGCAATTGCCCCGGCAGCGACCCGCCCGACTGTTTCACGAGCACTGGCACGCCCTCCTCCTTTCCAATTGCGTAAACCATAGGAGGCTTCATAGGTATAATCAGCGTGGCTTGGCCGGTACAGATCTTTCAAATCTTCATAAGCATTAGAACGCGCATCTTCGTTTTTGACCATAATTGAAATCGCTGTTCCCATTGTCATTCCTTCAAAAACACCAGAAAGGAGCTGGGCGGTATCGCTCTCTTTTCTTTGAGTTGTGATACGGCTTTGTCCGGGTTTCCTGCGATCCAACTCGAATTGAATTTCTTCTTCAGAAATAGAGAGGCCGGCCGGGCAGCCATCAATAATGACTCCAACCCCGCCCCCGTGAGATTCTCCCCATGTCGTAATTCGAAAAAGTTTCCCTAATGTATCTCCCATAGATTGATCCTCACATTAAATTCAAATAAAATATCTAGTGCACTTCATATTTAATTTTAGGTATTTTTCAACACCTTTTTCATACCAAGTAACTGATATATTTAATCGAAACCAAAGTCCAGGCAATAGGTATTTTCCTGATTATTTCTCTCAATTTTTTCTAATTTCTTAAAAATAATTGTTCTAACGACAAATTCTTGTATTATTAGCAATAACTTTTTCAGATCAAATGATCTTATCCAATTTTTTACCCCATTCAAGATTGGTTCAGTCATCATGCTACTTCGTCTTAAAATTACAAACCTTGCCACTATTCGAAATATTGAACTTGAACTTGAAAAAGGATTTTCCATCCTAACCGGAGAAACAGGAGCCGGGAAATCTATCATCATTGACGCAATCCATTTTATCACTGGCAAAAAAGCGGATTATTCGTTAATCCGTTCCGGAAAAATTCAAGCATCTGTCGAAGCAACCTTCGATATCAGTACGCTTGAGAAAGTGCAAGAACTCCTCAAAGAAGCTGATATCCCTTTTGAATCAGAACTGATTATTCGACGGATCATCCAAGAAAACAATCGACAAAAAATTTTACTCAATGAAATGGCGATTACACGCCTCAAATTGGAAGAAATCGGCAAATTATTAGTCAATATTCATGGGCAACATGACAATCAAGCCTTACTTCAGACTTCGACTCATATCGATTTTTTAGACGGCTATGGGCAGCTCATGGATTTACGCCACGAAGTGAGGGACTTGTTCGCTGTCTATCAACAAAATCTAAACGCTTATGAAAATTTCAAACAACAATTGTCGGAAAAAAACCAACAAATTGAAGAACTTTCATATCAACGGAAAGAAATTGAACAATTGCAACTCCAGGCAAATGAAGAAGAAAAGTTGACACAAGAAGGACAAATTTTAAGCCATGCTGAAAAACTTTCTTTTATTTTCGCACAAACTCAGGATGATCTCTATGACCGTGATGGCTCACTCATTGAAAGACTTGGTCTGATTCAACAATCATTGAAAGAAGCGAAAGAGATTGATCCTGATTGTTTAGGGGTTCTTCAAGTTCTGGAAAACTGTTTATTTCAGATCGATGATCTGCGCCACAGCCTTAGTAAATTTGCCTCAAAATACCAAGAAAACCCGGAACAGCTAGAATTGGTAAACCAACGATTGAGCCAAATTCAGACTTTAAAACGCAAATATGGGGACTCTATCCCTCAAATTCTAGAGTATTTGAACCAAATCACACAACAACTCGGCATCCTAGAAAATCCGGGAGCAAACGAGGAAGCGTTTTTAAAAAAGATACTTGTTGCCAAAGAGGAATTGCATAAAAAATCTCAAAAACTTTCCACGGAACGACATCGAATGGCGAAAAGCCTCGATCAAAAAATCATGAATGAATTACACCAGCTCGGCATGGAAAAAGCGATCTTTGAAACGAAGCTTTCGCCAAAAGTAACATCTGAAAATGGAGCGGAGTCCTGTCAATATTCCTCCAATGGGATTGATCAGGTAGAATTTTTGATATCGGCCAACCCCGGACAAGAATTGCGTAACCTCGCCAAAGTCGCTTCTGGCGGAGAATTATCACGAATGATGCTCGCTTTAAAAACAATCCTCATTTCTGTTGATGCCGTTAAAACAATGATATTTGATGAAATTGACAGTGGTATCAGCGGGCGAACTGCTGAAATGGTGGGATTCAAATTACGGACGCTTGGACAAGCTCAACAAGCTTTATGTGTCACCCATCTTCCACAAATTGTTGCTTTCTCTCAACATCATTTTGCCATTTCTAAAACGATGCAACAAAATGCGACTTACACTTCTATAAAAACCCTTGCTCCCAATGAAAAAATTCAGGAATTGGCCCGTTTGATGGGAGGGTCTGAGATCACCCCGCAAACTTTGCGACTTGCCTCCGAAATGTTAGAACGTGCTCATCAAAAAATGACGCCATGAAGCCGATTCTTTTCAGTCTCATTCATTATTTTCTGTGGATCTGCCTTAATGGAGGCTCTCCTGTCGCAGCTCAGGCAATCCCACACCAGTGGACAAAAATACCAGCGGCTTTTCTCAATAAACGAATCATTGATGGCGACACATTTGATATTGATTTAAATCAAAATAACCATTTCGATAAAAAACGAGAGCGGATTCGGCTCTTATATGTAGACACTCCTGAATTGACAAAATCTCATAAAGGCAAAAATTTAAAGTTTGGCCTTCCGGCTAAAAGATTTTTAAATCGTGTCTTACACTCTCAACAAATTTATTTATGGGTTGATCCTAAAAATCGTTTTGGCAAATATGGCCGCATTTTAGCCATAGTGGAAGTCCGGCAGCGGAATATCAACTTAGAATTGATCCAGTTAGGATACAGTTATTTTGACACCCGTTTTTCACTGCCACAGCATTACCAAATATACGCAGATCGTGAAAGTGAAGCCTTTGACAATTATCGTGGAATCTGGAGTACCGCTCATTCTCGCCAGTCTTATCTGAAACGTTTGAAGAAAGAAGGCAAAACCGTTTCCTCTTTACAAAATCAACTCTATACGCCGACCTTGCTTCAAGCCTCAACACTCAAGTTAGAAAAATACCTAGATCGCTTCATTATGGTCAAAGGAAAAATTCAGCGGATTATTTCTCCAAACCAGCATTTAGATTTATTATTTCTTCAAAATTTAAACACCAAGGCGGGGCTCCCTGTCGCATTTTTTAAACGACGCCAGAAAGTACTCCCACTAAAACATCTAAAACCAGGTGATTCCATATACATCGAAGGTTTTGTTGCTCTTTATCGAAATAATCCACAAATTGTCTTACATCGCGGATATCTCTTATATCCTCCTTCAAATTTTTAACTCATTCAATGAGCCTGATGTGCCATCCGACAAAACCTTTCCAAAATTGAGAATCGCCCCTCACGGCAAACGCTTGTTTGCTTTGATCTTAGATTCAGCCTTTGCCTTATTGTTAGTCAATACTATCAAATACTTGAGCTATCAGGAACATTGGGATTTAATCCCTTCTGCTTCCTCAACATGGGAGGATCTGATTCCTCTCTATTTGGCAATTTATCTATTGCTGCTGCTCAAAGATCTCAAAAACGGGTGCAGTCCAGGGAAGTTCATTTTTGGCATTGCTGTCCGCAGACTCGATGAATTGTCTGAATGCCCATCTCCAGGGAGGTGCATTTTAAGAAATATCCCCTTATTGATTTTGCCTCTAGAATGCCTATTTCTTTTCATGGATAGTCATGGTCGTCGCTTGGGAGATCAATGGTCTCGTACAGTCGTCATTGAAAACCCCAAAGCACACCGTTTCATTATTCGCTTGATGGCCGCGAATACCATCTTTTTTGGTTATTTTTTCAGCGCTCTTTTGACCCAACCTTTTATTTTAAGTAAGACGGCCGCGTATCAATCCGCCATTGCTTATATTCAAAACTCCGCAGAAATTCTACAGCAACTTGGCACCCCTCAAGCATTTGAATCACCTGAAATGGACATCAATGTTCTCGAAAAAGAAGGCCAAGCGATTGTCAGGGTTCAAGCGGTGGGAAAGCTACAAACCTTGCCTGTCACAGTGTATCTAAAACTAACAACGACTCCCAAACGTGCCTGGGAAGTGGAAAATTTAGAAATTGATCAGAAAAATGATTAGAAACGCAAAATGCCCACATTTCCCGTTAAGATTAGAAATTGTGTTTTAGATTCAAAACCTCTATTAACATGGAAATCAATATCTTACATTTCCATTATTCTAAAAGATTCATGAATCTTAACAACATATTAGATAGTGTTTCAGAAGACCTTTCTCGGGTCGAACAAGCGATTCTACACTATGTCCAAACCGATATTCCTTTGCTCACTAATATCGCAGAATATATTTTAGAAGCAGGAGGGAAACGGTTACGCCCGGCGTTAGTTTTATTGAGCGCAAAACTCTTTGGATACGCTGGTAAAAAAACAATCCAGGCCGCACAAGTTGTCGAGTACCTTCATACGGCCACTCTTTTACACGATGATGTTGTTGATAATGCCGACATGCGTCGCTCTCAAAAAGCAGCGCGAAATATCTGGGGCAATGAAGCGAGTGTCCTGGTAGGAGATTATCTTTTTTCGATGGTTTTCCAAATCCTGACTCAATTGAAAAATTTGGAAATTTTGGAAGTCATGTCTCACACAACAACGCTCATGGCAAAAGGGGAGCTTTTGCAGCTGACACGCCCCTATGATTCAGTCAATGAAGAGGATTATGTCGAGATTATTATTAGCAAAACTGCTTGTCTGTTTGCATCTGCTTTGAAAATGGGAGCTGTTTTGGCTCAAGCCCCTCGTCAAGCCCAGCAACAGCTATATGATTACGGGATGGCCATTGGATTGGCTTTTCAGGTCGTCGATGATGCCCTGGATTATATGGAAGAAGAGAGGCAGACTGGTAAATCTATTGGGATTGACTTAAAAGAACGCAAAATCACATTGCCTCTGATTCACTTACTAAAAGAAGCTTCTCCCACGGATAAAATGCGCCTTGACGGCATCTTATCTGGAAAAGTTATTACCAATGAACATGTCCAGGAAGTTGTCGATCTGATGAAAAATTATGGCTCTACAACTTATTCAATCCAAGTCGCACAAAAATATGCGAATACCGCTCAAACTTGCCTGCTTTATTTACCCACGTCACCGGTTAAACAAATGCTGACTGATATTGCCAACTTCATTGTAATCCGCCATTCATAAATTCAATTCTGAAATACCCTGATCAACAAAATTGGAACACTATCAAGGGTTGAGAAATTCTTCCAATTGTTCGACCACGTTAGAAATGGAAAATTGATTTTCTACATAGATGCGGGCATTGTTCCCTTTTTGTTCACGCAAATCATCATTTTTCAATAGTGCTGTTATTTCATTTGCGCAGATTTCTAGCTGGTTATCAGGAACCAAAACCCCCACTTCTTCAGTAATGATTTCTTTTGCGGTACTAATATCAAAAGCTACCGGAGGAATTTGAAGGCTCATTGCTTCTAACAAAACATAACCAAATCCTTCCCAACGTGAAGGAAATAATAAAATATCAAATTTTTCCATATACTGAAGAACATTCTCAACAAACCCGACAAAACGAACATGTTCTATCAGCCCCAATTCTTTTGTAATTTGCTTCAACCGCTCTTCCTCTTCCCCCTCGCCAATGATCCAGAGTTGCGCCTCTTGTATTTGCTCATGAACCTTCGCAAAGGTATATAAAGCCCGGTCGATTCCTTTTTCATAAGATAAACGTCCTACAACTCCGACAATGTTTGTTGATTGTTTGGAAAGATCTCGTTTCCATAATTGGAGATCCAAACCATTGTAAATCACTTGCACTTGAATGCGCTCCATTTCAGCTGAGAAGACAGATGCCATCGCTCGTCGTGTTGTTTGTGAATTGAGAATCATTCCATTCACAATATTCCTGAAATAGTAGCGATTTAAAATATGGCCTTTGAGCGGTTGTGGAATCCCTCTACGAAAAATGATTTTTGGAATACGAGCTAATTTTGCAATGACTCCCAAAAATTTGAGTTCATGAGAAGAATTTAGAAGAATCGCATCAAATTGGCAGTTTTTAAAAAAATGGAAGACTTGCCAAACTTTGATAAGATTCAAGAGGGAGTAGGAGCGGGCTTTGATCGGGAAGCAGGGTAAATTTGCTTGAGCCGCTTGGTTTGCTAGGAGGCTTTCTGGGTAAACAATGAGGGAAACGTAATGCCCAGAGTTACTGAGTGCTTTTGCCGTGGTCAATGTCCATTTTTCTCCACCACCCCAGCTCTTTGAAAGGTTCGCAAGAATCCATCTGGACATTCTTAAATTAAGCCGCTAATTGTGTTTTTACCTCTTCTATAATGGAGTCAAATACTTCGGATTCCTCCATCGCAAGATAGGCGAGTGCTTTACGATCTAATTCAATATTTGCTAATTTTAAGCCATAAATAAAATTGCTGTAGCTCAAACCATGAGTCCGAACCGCCGCATTGATACGGATGATCCATAATCTACGAAAATCACGTTTCCGCACTTTTCGATCACGGTAACTATATTGCCGTGAACGATCAACTGCATTTTTTACAGTTCGCAATAAACGACTTCGTGCTCCACGGTAACCTTTTGCCGCTTTGAAGTAAGCCTTTTTACTTTTCCGAGCATGAAGTGCTCTTTTAACTCGAGCCATAATTTTTCCTGTTTTCTCTTTATCCGTTAGGTAACAACGCTTTTACAGATTTAATATCTGCACTGGAAACCAATGTTTTTTCGCCTAGCCTTCGTTTGACTTTTGGTGCCTTTTTTCTCATCCCATGGCGTAAATAAGCTCTTTTGCGTTTGATTTTCCCGCTGCTTTTTACCTTAAAACGCTTCGCTGCACCACGATTTGTTTTCATTTTAACTTTTGCCATAGCTATTTCTTTACCTGCTTAGTTTTGTTTGGAGCTAAAATTAATGTAATACTTCGACCTTCATCTTTCAATGGTTGTTCAACGATTCCTTTATCTCCGATCAAATCCTGAAACTTTTTCAATAAAGTTTTTCCAATATCTCGATGAGTCATTTCACGGCCTCGAAACACCACAGTCACCTTCACTTTGTCGCCATCTTCTAAAAACCGAGTGGCATTGTTCAGTTTAAAATGTAGATCGTGCTCTTCTGTTTTCGGCCTCAACTTAATTTCTTTGACATGAACCACTTTTTGATGTTTTTTTGCCTCATGCTGTCTTTTGCTTAGCTGATATTTATATTTTCCATAGTCCATTAATCGGCAGACAGGTGGCTTAGCATGGGGAGAGACTTCAATCAGATCCAATCCTTCAACCTCTGCCATCCCAAACGCTTCTTCAATACTGAGAATACCAATCTGCTCTCCCTCTGCGCTGATAACACGAACTTGGGAAGCATTAATTTTTTCATTGATGCGAACTTTTTCCTCCGCCTTGGATTGACGTTTTCTCGGACTCGCTATAGTAATCTCCTCTACAAAAGATCAGTTTTATCGTGTGTCATTCTTAATAAGAATTCACAAAGCTAAACTGTGGTAGGCGCGGGCGGGATTGAACCGCCGACCCCTACCGTGTCGGGGTAGTGCTCTCCCACTGAGCTACGCGCCTGTTATCTAAGTTCCGGCACTGACCGACTCTCCCACCAAGGTTTCCCTGGCAGTACCCTAGGCGCAAAAGGACTTAACTTCTGTGTTC
>WASW01046426.1_pt1 | contig 29484 bp, 26 predicted proteins | sample 5698521 | NCBI WGS metagenome assembly WASW01 (sample SAMN11175560, study PRJNA528189) | sponge metagenome | isolation source: marine sponge | host: Leucetta | place: Antarctica: Western Antarctic Peninsula, King George Island | collected 2013-01
CGCGGGTGCGTGATGTGATGGCCGGCCCGGGTATTGCGCAGAACCGCCTCGATAAAATCGTCAAAATTATTGCTGCCGATATGGTCGCCGAAGTGTGCTCGGTTTATGTGCGCCGCCCCGGTGATGTTCTGGAGTTGTATTCAACCCAGGGCCTTAAACCGAGCGCGGTCCATGCCACCCGCCTGCAGGTTGGTGAGGGTATTATCGGTGATATCGCCGCCAAGGCTCGGCCGTTTGCATTGTCGGAAGCTCAGAGACACCCGAACTTCGCTTATCGCCCCGAAACTGGCGAAGAAATTTATCATTCCATGATGGGGGTGCCGGTTCTCCATGGTGGTCGCGTAAATGGCGTGGTCGCCGTACAGAACAGAACCCAGCGCCTGTATTCAGAAGAAGAGATTGAGACCCTGCAGACCGTGGCCATGGTTCTCGCCGAACTTATTGCCAGCGGCGAATTGGCCGCGCAAAAGGATGGTGGTGATGGGGCCGCCGGAAAACCGGTACGGCTCGACGGAATTGTTCTCAGCGCTGGATTGGGCATGGGACATGTTGTCTTGCATGCGCCGATTATCAATGTTGATACGCTGATTGCAGAAAACCCGGAGATGGAACGGGCCCGTCTGGACCATGCGATTACCGAAATGCATGGTGCGCTTGACGATTTGCTGGATAGTGAACAACTGGCGGAAGGGGGTGAGCATACGGATGTTCTGGAAACCTACCGCCTGATTGCGGAAGACGCGGGCTGGCTCAAACGTATTGAAGGGGCGATTGATACGGGGTTATCTGCCGAAGCCGCGGTACAGAAAGTACAAAATGATATTCGCGCCAGAATGAGCCAGATGACGGATCCCTATCTGCGCGAACGGGTCCATGATCTTGATGATCTGGCGATGCGGTTGATGACCCACCTGATGGGGACCAATGGAAAAAGTCTGACCCGCGAAATTCCTGAAAATTCCATTCTGGTTGCCCGCTCTATGGGACCGGCCCAATTGCTGGATTATGACCATAATCGCTTAAAAGGGCTGATTTTAGAAGAAGGGTCAGTGACCAGCCATGTTGCGATAATCGCCCGCGCATTGGACATTCCCGTACTTGCACAAGTTCATAATGTATTCTCCCGGGTCGATGAAGGTGACCTGATCATTGCTGACGCTGATCACGGACTGGTTTTTGCGCGCCCCACTGCTGACGTCCACGCGGCTTTTCTGGACAGTATTAAATTTCGCCGCGCGCAGGTCGCGACGTACGCGCAATTGCGTGATAAAAAAGCGGTCTCGCTGGATGGCATAGAGATCGACCTTAATGTTAACGCCGGCCTGATGATTGATATTGCCAATCTTGATACGGTCGGGGCGGATGGCGTCGGGTTATTTCGTACTGAAATCGCTTTCATGGTGCGCTCGAAACTGCCTGGCGTCGATGAACAAACCCGGCTCTATTCAGAAGTTCTTGACCAAGCCGGAGGCAAACCGGTGGTCTTTCGCACCCTGGATATCGGCAGTGACAAGGTTTTGCCTTATCTTCAAAGTGCCAGCGAAGAAAACCCGTCGATGGGCTGGCGGGCAATTCGTCTGTCTCTGGACCGGCCTGCACTTCTGCGGCAGCAACTGCGCGCCATGATCCGCGCCGCGGCGGGACGTGATTTATGGGTGATGTTCCCGATGATTGCAGAATTTTCTGAGTTTGAAGATGCCCATGGTTTGCTGCAAAAAGAACTGACCCGCGAGCGGGAACGAGGGCGCTCGTTGCCAAAATCCGTAAAAGTGGGGGCAATGCTTGAAGTTCCGAGCCTCGCCTTTCAACTCCCGGTTCTCTGCCAACTGGCAGATTTTGTCTCTGTTGGCAGTAATGATCTTGGCCAGTTTCTATTCGCGAGTGACCGCGGGAACCCAAGGTTATCAGGGCGTTATGATATGGTCTCGTCCATCGGTCTGAAGTTTTTGAAAATAGTAGTTGATGAATGCGACCGTGCGGGTAGGCCGGTTAGTTTGTGCGGAGAAATGGCCGGAAACCCACTTGATGCGATGGCCCTTATTGGTATTGGTTTTCGGAAGTTGTCGATGACGCCGTCCAGTATCGGGCCGGTCAAAACGATGATCCGAAGCCTTTCAATTGAGGCCCTCGAGAGGCATATGGAAAAACTGATGCTGAGTAATTCACGTTCGCTTCGCGACCAACTTGAGGACTTTTGTGACGATAACAACTTATCGTTCTGAACGGCGCTCCATTTAGGCTTGTAATTTCGCCTAAAACCGTAAAATATCCAAGAATAACAATGGCTTTATTCTGGTTTTAATTTGCCGGATTCTGACCTGATAATCCCGCGTTGGTCTCTTGCGTTCGGCAAGGGTTCAATCCGTGTCAGATTATTACATACGATGGGTGTAAATATATGACGGCTCCGTCTGGAGATAGTGAAACTGAGAGTGCCACCGAAGGCGTCGCCGGAAACGGTTATACGGGGGTCGGCGCACTCCTGCGTGCCTCGCGTGAACGCCGGGACGAAGAGCTTCCGGATGTCGCTAGAATGCTGCGGATCCGATATCCCTATATGGAAGCGATCGAACTCGGCGAATTTAACCGGCTTCCCGGCGCCACCTATGCGGCTGGTTTTATTCGCGCCTATTCTGATCATTTGGGTCTCGATAGCGAAGAGATTATACGCCGCTATAAAATGGAAAGTGCAGATGGGGGAGCCAAACAGGATCTCAGTTTCCCGACCCCGGTGCCTGAAACGGGTATTCCTGGCGGCGCATTTGTATTCATCGGGCTGGTGGTTTTCGCGCTGGCCTATGTCGGATGGTACATGTCAACGACCAAAGATGATTATTTCGCTGATTTGATTTCCCCCATACCAGATCGTCTATCAAGTCTTCTTGAAAGTGAAGAAACGATCGAACCCACGGCGGATGAACAACCGGAACCACAGAATTTGGCCGTAACGCCAATCGTTGAAAAAACTGCCGAACCGGCAATAACAGAGTCAGGTAGTGCGGGCACGACCGTGCCTGATCAGGTCGTTGAACCAGATCTGCCCGCGGTCGCTGAGGTGCCGGTATCAGAGCCAACGCCAGAACCAGAACAGGATGCGGTTTCATCATCTTCACCAGGAGACGGTGTTGTATCCGGCCAAGTCCGGGTTCCCGTGCCCGGCGTATCACCTGACGTGGCCATCGTATCCGAGGCCGTTCAATCAAGCGAACCTGTGCCAGTGGTTGACGGCGGGGTTGACGGCGGGGTTGACCGCGCAGCGGACGTAACCGCACTTGTGATACCTGCTGCACGTTCTGAAACTGACGCTGCTCCTATTCCCGACGATAGTAATAATACCGTGTCCGCACAGCAGCCTAGTGAGGGTGCCGCAGAAACAGTGAGCGCGCCAGCGGATGCTACATCAGTGGCTGCTACATCAGTTGCCGCTACAGCAGACCAAACGAGCAGTGAACCTCCCGTTTCGGCGTCAGATGATAGTCTTCCGGCGCAAACGCCAGAAATTACGCAGCCAATAGTTGTTGTAAAAACGCCTGACCCAGCCCCTATAGCGGACCCTGAACCAGTACAAAATTCAAACTCTGATCCAGAACCAGCTTCAGAGCCAACGTCTGCTTCCACCTCAGAAGCGGCGCAGGAAACCCTGGCTGATGTTGTTGATCAAACGGACGCGGTTGTTTCGGAAACGGTATCTGATCCAGCGCCCGCCCCGGATGCAGATCAAACTCTTGTCACCGCCGCGCCGACGACGTCTGAAGAAGAAGCGGCTTTCGCTGACCAGGGTATCGTAACAGCGACTGAAACGGCTTCTGTTTCGCCATCTGAACCCGCTGTCTTAGAAGCGCCGCGCATTATCATAAAGGCCATTGGTGACAGCTGGATACAGGTTCGAGACGATATTAATGCCGAGATGCTGGTTACCCGCTTGTTGCAGACCGGGGAAAGTTTTGAGGTGCCAAATCGCACGGGCCTTATTTTGTTAACCGGCAACGCGGGCGCGCTCAGTATTGTTGTTGATGGTGTTGAAGCGCCGTCAATTGGTGGTCCCGGGGTTGTCCGCCGCGGGGTTGAATTAGATCCCGAAAAGTTGCGCAGCGGGACCGCGATTAGTCAGTAAAATAGAGGCTCAAACGGTCGGGAATTTGTATTGATGATTGACCGCACCTTACGGATGGGCCAAAAACAGCGCAAATCATACTTGGGCTGCCTCCGATCACGTTCGGATTACAAGGATCATACAGATGCCAAACACCGGTAGTTCAATCCTCAGGCGGAAATCTGTCGGCGTTGATGTCGGGTCCGTGCGGGTTGGCGGAAACGGCCCAATTGTTGTTCAGTCTATGACCAATACGGATACCGCCGATGTTGAGGGGACGATCAGGCAAGTTGCTGATCTTGCCGCCGCCGGCTCGGAACTTGTGCGCATTACCGTGGACCGTAAAGAAGCGGCAGCGGCGGTGCCTTACATTCGCGATGGTTTAGCTGCGATGGGGTGTTTTGTTCCTCTGGTTGGCGATTTTCATTATATCGGGCATAAACTGCTGGATGAATATCCCGATTGCGCTGAGGCGCTCGCTAAATACCGCATTAACCCCGGCAATGTAGGGTTTCGTGAAAAGCGCGGTACGCAGTTTACGTCAATGATTGAGACCGCCTTAAAATATGACAAACCGGTTCGTATTGGTGTTAATTGGGGCAGTTTGGATCAGGAATTGGTTGTCTCCATGATGGATGAGAATGCCAAAAGCGCTGATCCAAAAGATGCTGCTGAAATTACCCGCGAAGCCCTGATCGTATCAGCCATTTCAAATGCTGAACTGGCGGAAGATATCGGCATGGCGCGCGATAAAATAATTTTGTCGTGTAAAGTCAGCGATGTTCAAAGTCTGATCGCGGTTTATAGTGGCCTGGCTGAGCGCGGCGATTATGCTCTCCATCTCGGCCTGACGGAAGCTGGCATGGGATCAAAAGGTATCGTCGCCTCTACAGCTGCTATGGGAATTTTGTTGCAACAAGGCATCGGCGATACCATTCGGGTTTCGTTAACGCCAGAGCCTGGCGGCGACCGTACGCGCGAAGTTATCGTTGCTCAGGAAATTCTTCAGACCATGGGACTTCGCTCGTTTGTGCCTCTGGTCATCGCGTGCCCTGGATGCGGGCGCACCACATCGACCGTATTTCAGGAATTGGCCGATCAAATCCAAACTTATTTGCGTGAGCAAATGCCGGTCTGGGCTGCGCTTTATGAAGGCGTTGAAGAAATGCAGGTTGCCGTCATGGGCTGTATCGTCAATGGACCAGGCGAGAGCAAACATGCAGATATTGGTATCAGTTTACCGGGAACGGGCGAACAACCCGCGGCCCCGGTTTTCATCGATGGCGAAAAAAATGTCACCTTGCGCGGGGACAAAATAGCCGAAGAATTTCAGACTCTCGTCGATACATATGTATCAAATAAATATACCAAACGCAGCGACCTTCAAAACGCTGTAAATCAGTAATCGGAGTCTCCCGTACGATGTCTTCTCTTCAGCCAATTCGCGGTACACATGATCTTCTGCCTGAAGACCAGCGTTTGCACCGTCTTGTCTGTGAGACAGCCTACGAGATTGCCGGGCGTTACGGATATCAGGAAATTTCGACGCCGATATTTGAATCAACGGATGTATTTTCCCGCACCCTTGGTGATACATCCGATATCGTTACCAAGGAAATGTATACCTTCGAAGACCGTAATGGTGAGAGCATCACATTGCGGCCTGAAAACACAGCAGGCATTGCGCGCCTTCTTATGTCAAACGGGCTTTATCGCGATTTACCTCTGAAAACGTTTGCGCGCGGGCCGATGTTCCGCCGTGAACGCCCACAAAAAGGCCGCCAACGTCAGTTTCATCAGATTGATGCCGAAATTTTGGGTGTCGCTGGCCCGCAGGCAGATGTAGAAGTAATTGCCCTTGGCGCCCATATTCTTCAGGCATTGGGATTGAGCTCAGACATTAAACTTGAACTGAACTCTCTTGGCGATACGGATAGCCGGCTGAATTATCGAACCCAACTGGTTACGTACTTTAATGATCACCGAGAAAACCTGTCCGAAGAAAGTTTGGTCAGACTGGAAAAAAATCCGCTCCGCATTCTCGATTCGAAAGATAAAAACGATCAGGAAATCGTTAAAAATGCACCATTGTTTGGCGATAGTTTAAACGCCCATTCGGATGATTTCTTTTCGGCAGTGAAACAAGGCCTGACAGCACTCGGTTTATCGTTCGAGCTCAGCCCGCGCCTCGTTCGGGGAATGGACTACTACAGTCATACAGCATTTGAATTTACGACAACGACGCTGGGTGCTCAGAGCGCGGTTATGGCTGGCGGGCGGTACGACGGCCTTGTTGAAACCATGGGCGGAACACCGACGCCTGGTATCGGCTGGGCGGCGGGCGTCGAGCGACTTGCCATGATGGTCGGGAAAGCGCCTGATGTTGCGCGCCCGATTGTCGTTGTTCCTGTTGGCAATGAGGCGGCTGAAATGGCCATGAAAGTTACTCAACAGTTGCGCCATTGCGGGTTCACCGTGGACCTCGGGTATTCCGGAAATGTCAAAAAACGCCTTAATAGGGCTAACAAGGCGAACGCTGTTGCCGCGATTATTTTGGGTGAAGATGAGTTGGCCAAGGGCGCGGCAACACTTCGTGATATGGACTCCGGCGAACAAACAGAAATTCCGTTGACCTCCCTTGAGGAGGCGCTCTCCCGGTATCGTTAGCGAGATACGATGCCGGAAAACTCACCCTCCACGCTCCGACCATTTGTCATCGGTGCAAATCACCGCTCCTGTGGTTTGTCGGTCAGGGATCGACTGTTTGTCGAAGATGGCGATGTGCCACAATTTCTTCAACGACTGAAACAGGCCGGTATCGCCGAAGCCTTCGTATTGTCGACCTGCGACCGGGTCGAAATTCAGGGGCATCATGAGGCGCCGCAAGAGATTGAGCCGATCGTCCTCGGCCTGATGGCCGAACATGCTGGGCTTGATTCGCGTGAATTGTCCGGGCAATTCTACCTGAAGGCCAATGAAGACGCTGTTTATCACATATTTTCGGTCGCTGCGTCACTTGACAGTCAGATCGTCGGGGAGCCGCAGATATTGGGCCAACTGAAAGCCGCGCATAGATTGGCACGCCAGGAAGGTATCGTATTGGGCGCATTTGAGGGTTTATTGCAATCCGCTTATAGTGCTGCTAAACGCGTGCGAACAGAAACCGCGATTGGCGAACGTCCCGTGTCGATTGCGGCCGCTGCTGCCGACCGGGCACGTGACCTTCATGGAGACTTGTCCAACATAGCGGTGATGCTGATTGGCGTCGGTGAATTGGGTGAAATGATCGCCCGGCATTTTCTCACTTGTGGTATTCGCCACCTCAGCATTACGCACCCAATCGCACGGCGGGCAGGCTCCCTCGCCCGTCAACTGGATTGTCATCAAGTTGATGATAGCCGGATTGCAGATGCTCTTGGAGAGGCCGACGTAATTGTTTGTGCGATGGGGCGCAGGCATCACACCCTAACAACAGACATGATTCGCGCGGCCCTGAAATCGCGCCGTAACAGGCCACAGTTTATTATTGATACGGGAATTCCGGGTGATGTTGAACCGGCCGTGCATCGGATTGATGATGCATTCGTTTATGATACAGATGATTTGGAAAGCGCCGCGTTGGATGGCAAAGTTGACCGTGAACAGGCCGCCAGTGAAGCATCAAGAATTATTGAATCAGAAGTAAGGACGTACCAAAAATCGCGCACGGAACGTGGTGCCACACCAGTGTTAATGGCGTTGCGTAATCATTTTGAAGACGTCCGTGAGCAGGTTTTAGCCGAAGTCGGTAACGATGCCGAACGCGCCAGTGCTTTGCTGATTAACCGTTTGCTTGATCATCCATCACGGATGTTACGGGATGCGGCGCTTGACCCTGGCGCGGGCGACACGGAGCGAGTTGTGCGACAATTATTTGACCTGAACAATACCGACGACAAGGAGTCTTCGTCTTGAGCCTAGAAGAAAATTTAAATCGGGTGCTTGCCCGGCATGAGGAACTAGCGGCTCTGATGGCATCATCAACGCCGCCCAGCGCAGACGTGTTCATCAAGTTATCACGAGAATATGCGGACCTTGCGCCTGTGGTAGAGAGTATAATCAAGCTACGAGGTGCAGAATCTGAAGCCCAGGATCTGGCTGAAATGATCGCTGACCCTGATGGCGACACTGAAATGCGGGAAATGGCCGAGGCAGAGTTTTTGGAGTTGAAAGAAACGTTGCCGGATTTTCGGCGCCAGGTTGAATTGCAGCTAATTCCAAAAGATGAAGCCGACGCAAAAAATGCGATTTTGGAAGTACGCGCTGGAACGGGAGGTGATGAAGCCGCGTTGTTTGCGGCTGATTTGTTCCGGATGTATCAACGTTATGCGGAAAAACGTAAATGGAAGTTTGAAATTATGAGTGTCAGTGACATTGGCATTGGCGGATATAAAGAAGCTGTTGCATCAATTTCCGGAAGAGATGTATTTGCGCGATTAAAATTTGAGTCTGGTGTGCACCGGGTACAACGTGTGCCGACGACGGAATCAGGCGGCCGTATTCACACATCCGCCGCCACCGTCGCCGTGATGCCGGAAGCAGAGGAAGTCGACGTACACATTGAAGACAAGGACTTACGTATTGATGTGTTTCGCGCCAGTGGCCCCGGTGGTCAGTCGGTGAACACCACCGATTCAGCAGTGCGCATAACCCATATTCCGACCGGTGTTGTGGTCTCTCAGCAAGATGAAAAATCGCAACATAAAAATAAAGCCAAGGCGATGCGGGTTTTGCGCTCACGCCTTTATGACCGTCAGCGCGAGCAACTTAATTCAGAACGGGCCGCGACGCGTAAAAGTCAGGTCGGATCAGGGGATCGATCAGAACGCATCCGGACTTATAATTTTCCGGATCGCCGCGTTACAGATCATCGTATTGGCCTGACGCTTCATCAGCTCGATAGTATTCTGAACGGAGAAATGGATGTTGTTGTCGATGCGTTAACAACCGAAGACCAAGCCCAGAAGTTGGCCGAGATAACTTAATGAACGTTGGTCAGGCCGTTAGTGATCTGGCCCGTCAATTTCAAATGGCTGGTATCGATACAGCAAGACTGGACGCGCGTATTCTCGTTGCCCACGTGGTGGGCGTGACGGTTGAGAAAATTTTTGGTTACCCGGAAACAGAGCTCAGCGACAGCCAGTATAATGATCTGCAGAACGTTACGCTGCGGCGCGCCAATCGAGAGCCATTATCACGCATTGTCGGGACAAAAGAGTTTTGGAGCCTGCCGTTTAAGGTCTCACCAGAAACGCTCATTCCCCGTCCTGACAGTGAATGTGTCGTCGAGGCGATACTGGATCACATCGGCGACAGTGCCGATTGTTTTAATATACTTGATCTCGGAACGGGTACGGGATGCCTGATTATTTGTCTGCTTCACGAATTATCAAACGCGCGGGGCATGGGCGTTGATATATCGCACGGGGCCCTGACAACGGCGGCGGAGAACGCGTATTGCCTGAAGGTATCCAGCAGAGTGACGTTTGAGCACAATAACTGGTGTGAGGGCCTGGAACTGGAGCACAGCTCGAATTTTGACATCATTGTATCAAATCCGCCCTATATCCCGGATGATCAAATCAGCGCGTTGGAACCGGAAGTCGCTACCCATGAACCCCTGCGGGCTTTGGCGGGCGGGCCCGATGGGTTGGATATATATCGTTTGCTTGTCGTAGCAACCAAAAAATTGATCAAGCCGGGGGGGATTCTGGCCTTTGAGATTGGTGCAACCCAGTTGGATGCCGTCATCAAACTGGGTAAAACTGGGGGGTTTGAGTTGGTTGAAGTTCAAAAGGATATAGCAGGGATCGATCGCTGTATTGTATTCAAAAACCCATAAAATTTGTAAAAGTGAAAAAAACAGTTGGAAAGCCCGGCATTCCCCAGTAAATTAAAAATAGAGAGTAACCTTTGGGTTGCCGGGGTCCATATGTATTTTGTGATGTTGACCCCTGAACATTTTCCCAGTGGATTGTGGATTTCCGAAACGGTGTGAAATTCATCTGCGACCATGAAGTGGTCAGAACATGCGATGGTGCATGGATGGGGCGTATTAGATCAGCCTGGAATCAAGGGTATTATGAGACAGGGTTCAAACAGAAGACCGCGTCCGCGTGGCAATCCAAATAGTAATAACAATAACAATAACAAACAACGTTCCGGCGGTGGGCGTAGTTCCTATGACAGTAACGGCCCGGCCGGTAAAGTTCGCGGTACTGCGCAGCAGGTTCTAGATAAGTACCTGGCGCTGGGCCGTGATGCGATGACCGCTGGTGATCGTATTGGCGCTGAATCCTATTTTCAGTTTGCCGAACATTACCATCGCATCGTAAATGTTGATGCCGAAAATTTAGCCGCAAAACAAGAATCCCAAAATATCAATCAGGATCGGCACCCTCCGCAGAGTGCAGAACAGCCCGACGTTATTGTCGAGGTGCCTGTTGTTGAGGTCGGTGTACCTGAAGAAGTAGTTGAGGTGGCCGCCGCCGAACAGGCGGAAACAGCACGTGCTGATGATTTGTCTGTTCCCATCGCCGAGATGAATGAAAAACCAGAGCCTGCAAAAGAAACCGCACCAAAGGCGCCGCGCCGCCGCCGGTCACGCGCTAAAGTAGAGACGCCGGCTCCGGTGGAAGTTGACGCTGCGGCAGACGCCTGAATTAGCAGGTTTCAGGGTGTAGATAGTATATCGCCGGCAGTAATTTCTCCTGGTGTTTTAACGTCTGCGAAAACACCGCAATCGGTGTGAGTAAAACCCTGCATCAGTGTTTTTAGCAGGTTGATGTCACGTTCCGCGGTTAGAGGATTGACGCTGGTTGCGCCGCATCGTCCAGTTTTCTCACGAATACTGAGGGTTACGTCGCCGATGGATATCTCCTGACCAATCCAGTCAAATTCCTGCCAGGGTTTCCCTGTGTCTATATAAAGGTTGCCGCGAAACCGCATCGGATGAATTTCGGTGCCTTGAACCCGCTCTATGTCACGGAGAGTTGCAAGGTTGATAATTGAAATTGACCGCGATGATTGATCTTCAAGGGAGTGACCATCGTCAGCCTTCGCAACTTTGACCTGTCCGCGGGATTGATCACCCATATAAGCGGTGAAAAAACTTTCAATCATTGTACGGCCGATGGGATCCTCCAGATTACCTCGGGCAACTTGTTTTCCGCCGCGCAAAACCGTCAGGATGTTTGTCTGATGATCAAATGATGTTTCCAGCTTGGCCAGCTTTTCATGTTTTACCAGAACCAGAAAATTACTTTTTGAAACCCATTCTGTGACGGTGCCGCCGAGCACTGTTGATCCAGGTGCAAGTGCGTAGCGCCGGTCGCCTGAAAGTCCTTCTCCGACGCGAAGACTCGCCGAATTTATTTGCTCTGGGCTGAGGCTTTTGACGGGATAACGGTAGATGTTTGTAAGATTGATCATGATCCGAGATCATGATTTTTTATATGACTCAAGTCAATGTGTTTGCGGATTCTTAAGACTAATATGAACAAGGTTGCATCAGTGAGCAGTTTGTCCATATCATTGAGATGAAACCTCAACATTGAAGATACATGCATTGCTGCCTGGCGGGATGCAGGGATCGGTCCAACAGAGGAATGAAAGACCATGGAATTCGAAAACTATACGGAACGCGCACGCGGGTTTTTGCAATCGGCACAGACACTTGCGCTGACGTCAAATCATCAACAACTGACGCCGTTGCACGTTTTGAAAGTGTTGCTAGAAGATAATGAGGGCCTGTCATCAAGTTTGATTGGTGCCGCAGGCGGACAAGCCGCGCGTGCATTTGAAGCAACAAATACTGCGGTTTATAAATTGCCAAAAGTTGAAGGATCGGGTGCCGGTCAGGTTTATCTGGCCGGGGATACGGCCCGCCTGTTCGAACAGGCTGATAAACTGGCAAAGAAAAACGAAGACAGTTTTGTCACCGTCGAAATGCTGCTTCTCGCTCTTGCAATGACTCCGGCTGGTCCAGTGTCCAAAATCATGAAAGATACGGAAATTACGCCGCAAAACTTAAACGCGGCTATTAAAGATCACCGAAAGGGCCGAAAAGCCAATTCATCGAATGCCGAAGGCAGCTATGATGCACTAAAAAAATTCGCCAGCGACCTGACCGAGGCGGCCGAGGAAGGCAAAATAGATCCTGTAATTGGTCGCGATGAGGAAATTCGCCGGACCATTCAAGTCCTCTCCCGCCGGACAAAAAATAATCCTGTGCTAATCGGCGAACCGGGTGTTGGTAAAACGGCAATCATCGAAGGACTTGCGCAACGTATCGTTTCGGGCGATGTACCGGAGAATCTGAAAACCAAAAAACTTATGGTTCTTGATCTTGGCGCACTGATCGCCGGGGCAAAGTTTCGCGGTGAATTTGAGGAGCGCCTGAAAGCCGTGCTCACGGAGGTCACCGCCTCCGATGGTCAGATCATTCTGTTTATTGATGAAATGCACACACTTGTTGGCGCTGGAGCGTCAGAAGGCAGTATGGATGCGTCAAACCTACTGAAACCCGCTCTGGCGCGTGGCGAGTTGCACTGCGTCGGTGCGACAACACTGAATGAATATCGCAAACATGTTGAAAAAGACGCTGCCCTCGCGCGGCGCTTCCAACCGGTATTTGTTTCCGAGCCCACCGTCGAAGACACGATTTCCATTTTGCGCGGGATCAAGGAAAAGTATGAATTTCATCACGGAGTGCGCATTCAGGACAGTGCATTGGTATCCGCGGCGACTTTGTCGAACCGATACATCACGGACCGGTTTTTGCCAGACAAAGCGATCGATCTGGTTGATGAAGCCGGCAGCCGGGTGCGTATGCAGGTTGATTCCAAACCCGAAGAAATTGATGAGTTGGACCGGAAAATAATTCAACTCAAGATCGAACGCGAAGCATTAAAGAAAGAAGACGATAGCGCTTCAAAAAAACGACTTCTGTCTCTGGAAACGGAACTTGAAGAGCTGGAAGGAAAATCGGGCGTCCTGACAACACAATGGGAATCCGAGAAAACAGCTCTTGCCGATACAACCAAAACCAGAGAAGACCTTGAACGGGCGCGCAGCGCCGTTGAGCGCGCGATGCGTGAGGGTAAACTGGAGGAAGCGTCAGAGCTGCAGTACGACATGATCCCCAAACTTGAAGAAAGGGTAGAGAAGGAAGAAGCCGCCGAAGCTGCCCGTATGGTCGAAGAATCGGTCACGCCGGAACATATCGCAACGGTGGTCTCGCGTTGGACCGGTATCCCGGTTGACAAGATGCTTCAGGGTGAGCGCGAAAAACTGCTCAATATGGAAGACGCTTTGCGCGGCCGGGTGATTGGCCAGGACGAAGCACTTGTTGCGGTATCAAACGCCGTTCGCCGGGCCCGTGCGGGCCTTCAGGATCAAGGCCAGCCCATCGGGTCGTTCCTGTTTCTGGGGCCGACAGGGGTCGGTAAAACAGAATTGACCAAAGCCCTGGCGTCATTTCTATTCGATGATGAGCAGGCCATGGTCCGTATTGACATGTCCGAATATATGGAAAAACACGCTGTAGCACGCCTTATCGGCGCTCCGCCTGGTTACGTAGGGTATGACGAAGGTGGCGCATTAACCGAAGCCGTCCGCCGTCGACCTTATCAAGTGATCCTGTTTGACGAGGTCGAAAAAGCTCACCCAGATGTATTTAACGTTTTGCTACAGGTGCTTGATGATGGCCGTTTGACTGACGGGCAGGGCCGCACTGTTGATTTCAGAAACACCTTGATTATCTTGACCTCTAATCTTGGCGGAGAAATCCTTGCGCGGCAGAAAGAAGGTCACGATTCAGGTGAAGTTCGCGGTGAGGTGATGGAAATTGTCCGTGCCGCCTTCCGCCCGGAATTCCTTAACCGGTTGGATGAGGTGATTCTATTTCACCGTCTCTTCCGTGAACATATGGACGGTATTGTCACCATCCAGTTAAAACGTCTGGAATCTCTGCTTAAAGACCGCGACATAACCATTACTCTGGATCAGGCTGCGAGATCTCGCCTCGCCGATGAGGGGTATGACCCGGTATATGGTGCAAGACCTCTGAAGCGGGTCATCCAAACGCTGTTGCAAAATTCTCTCGCCGGAATGATTCTGGACGGACGGGTCAAGGAAGGAGATCACGTCGACATATCCGCAACTGATGATGGGTTGGTGATCAACGGCGAGCGTGCTGAAGCGGCATAATTGTACCTGACGAATTTTTGATCTCCGTTTGAGTCTCTGTTTCGGGCTACATACGCAACGTTATTGGGTGCGTTTCGCTTTGATATGTGAGCAATCCATTGACAGCGCGGTGTCGTTCGGCGACATTTCGGTGTCTTGGTAAGGTATGTCGTCCTGCACGGATGATCAGATTCGGAAAGAAAGCCTGTAAGTGACTTACACGCGAAACAGTTGTTGCACCGATCTGCTTCAGAAAACCGGGCATTTCATTTGTATCTGTGAAGACGGCATCATTGTCTGGATCAACGACAAGGGGCTTGCTCTATTGGATACCCACAACCCTCAAAGCGTAATTGGCCAACCTCTTTCAAATTTTGTTGCGGATGACTTTGTCGAGCTCTTCGACGATGGCCTGAGTTTGCTTAGCGATGAACAAGGTGATGTACCACTTAAAATTCAAACCGTCTCGGCCGAACCGATAAATGTTAGTTTCCATGTCTCAGAAATTTCTGCAGAGGACGGACATGAGTGTCACTTGGTCGAATGCCAGGATATTTCGGATCTGATAAAATCTTCCCAAGCGGCTCGAAGTCGAGAGCAGAGGTTGTCTGCGATCCTCAAAACCACCGATCAGGCTGTCATCACGATCGATGAGTTTGGCATGATCAAAAATGTAAATGGCATCGCGACGACAATTTTCGGTTACGGAAAAACCGAGATGGTCGGCCAGAATATCAGTATATTGATGCCGCCGTCACATGCTGACAATCACGACCAATACCTGATGCGATACCTGACAACCGGGCATTCCAAGGTTATTGATGAAACTAGAGAATTTGAAGGTAAAAGGGCAGACGGCTCGATATTTCCAATTGAATTGGCCGTTGCCGAAGTTCCCGGTATTGATGGCAGAACAAGCTTTGTCGGTAGTATTCGGGACATTACCATACAAAAAGCCCAAGAAGATCGTATTCGGTTCCTGGCTTACAACGATTCGCTAACCGGACTTCCAAACCGGGCTTCGTTTAACGAAAAAATCAATGATGCGTTGATGCGGGCCGAACGCAGTGGGTCGGGCGTTGCCCTGATGTTTATTGATCTCGATAAGTTCAAGCCGATTAATGATACGCTTGGTCATGATGCCGGTGATATAGTTCTTAAAGTTGTCGCCGAACGTTTGCTCGATATCATTCGCAAAACGGATACAGCGGCCCGGCTTGGAGGGGATGAGTTCGTGCTTATTCTTGATAATGTAGCCAACCCGGAAGACGTGACGGAAACCGCTAAAAGGTTACTTGAAGAAGTTCGGGCACCAATTGATGTGGGGACAACAACCTGCTCAGTAGGCCTCAGTATTGGAATCAGTCATTTTCCGAGCAACGCGAAAACGGTTCCCGAGTTACTTAACGCCGCCGATCAAGCAATGTATAAGGTAAAAGAAGCAGGCCGGAACAATTTTTCTTTCTTCTGACTCAAGCGAAGCCGAAAATATTACTGCGCGGATATTTGAACCACTTGGGTGGTGACCGTCATGATTTCCGCAATCAATTGATCTTCATCGCTGGCTTGTTCGTCAAACTCTACGGCGATACCGGTTTCACTAACCCGTTTTACATAACCTGTAAGGCTGTCAAATCCATCAATTTCAATATCAACAGGGTCACCTTGGTCAAATGAATGTTCGATCTTACCCGTCGGATAAACAAACTCAAGACAGGCGCCGCTGGAAGAAATATTTTTTAGCAAACCACCGCGGGCGTAATTGTCCAGCTTAGCAAACGCCAGTTTGCTTATGACTACGCGTTGCCGATCACGATGTTCTGTCATTCTATCACCTGTAATGCTCGTTATGATTGAGTATATCTATAGTAAACAGTCTACGAGGATTTTTCAGAGAAAATAGTCAGGAAATACCCGTATCGATCTGAATATGGCCGCTACGCCATAATTTGTGCGGCGCAGCGGCCAATAATCGATCTTAGATCAGGTGATGATAGTGCCCGTTTGGAGTATGCGTAAGCAGGCCGAGTAAATAATCCCATCCACCTGATTCGGTCAGGGTTTGAATATGGGTTTGATGTTTATGCTGGCTCTCCCAGGACTCGATCAAGGTGAACTCAGAAGGGTTTTCGATACTTCTTAGAATTTCTACGCCAGAACAACCGTCTGCAGTCGGCAGGTCAGTTTTGACTGATTTCATAATGTTTAAGAAGGCATCGGTGGTTCCGACCTTGGCACAAAAAATAATTGTAAATTTTAGAGGCATCATTAAATCCCTGTTTGATATATAAAAATGAAACTTAAATTTTGTCAGAAAAGCGCTGACATCCGATAAATACAGGAATTGAGCCAAAAATAATGACGTATTTTTCAAAGTACACCTTTCATAAATGAAATGATAAATTGGAATGATATAAAAATATTCCGGGCGGTTTCCCGGTTTGGTGGGTTGGCCGGGGCTGAAGCAGAAACTGGCCTGAGTGCGCCCACATTGGGGCGCCGCATTTCGGCGCTTGAACGGTCCCTTGGCAGTCAATTGTTTCGCCGCCACCGATTGGGATACGATTTAACCGCTGCCGGTCAAGAGTTTCTTGAACGCACACAATCGTTTGAGCATGGCGCTGTTGCAGTCGAACGCTGGCAAGCAGCGCGTGTTCCAGAACCACTCGTGAGAGTTGCCGCCGGTGCGTGGACCAGTACATTTTTGGCTCAGAATCTCGAGGCAATTCTAGGCGCCGATACAAATACCAGATTGGAAATTTTAACCGGCGTTGGATTTATTGATTTGTCGCGGCGAGAGGCCAATCTTGGCATTCGGAATAGACGGCCCCATCAAATTGGCCTCGCCGGGCGAAAGATAGGAGAGGTCAATTTTGCCATTTATGGCGCGCCATCTTACCTCAAGGCGGCACCCGGTGCGGAAACTGCCGCGCGATATGAGCAATGCCAGTGGGTTACTTTGTCGGCGCGCGGCGGCGCAATACCGTCATTAACCTGGCTCGAACAATTGATGTCGCGCCCGGCGCAGGTTGTTTGTTCATCACCAAATACCGTATTCGATGCGGTCATTAATGGTGCCGGACTATGTGTGTTACCGTGTTTTATTGCCGAGAGTGAACCGCGTTTGCGACGGGTGTCTGATACAATTACAGATCTAAAAAGCACCCGCTGGCTGGTTAGCCATGATGATGATCGTCACGAAAAACCGATCCGGCAGATTGCAAAACGGCTTGCGGAACTGTTCCTTAGCGCTGGTTAAGGAACGTTCTAAGACGGCTAACAAAAACCTCTGGTTTATCGGCATGAACCCAGTGGCTGGCCCCGGCGACAAAATCTAGATCAGCGTTTGGAAACAAGCGGTCTATTTCTGCCTGATGGTTTTGCGTGACATAGTCGGAATTGCCGCCAGCCAGAAACAGGGTCCGTCCTTCAAATGCCTGATCACTGTCAATATCTGGAAACCCCATGATGTTATCCATGTGGTGATCAATAGCATCAAGATTAACGCGCCATTTGAATAAGCCGTCGCCGTCTGTTGCCAAGTTTTGAAGTAAAAAGGCGCGGATTGAACGGTCCGGGAAGGCCAGTTCAAGGGCGGCGTCAACGTCGGAGCGGCGGGTAACCGCCGCCAGATCGACTGCCCGAAGCGCCGAGATATAATCATCATAGTCGCGGTCGTAAGGAATTGGAGCGATATCCAGAACCAAAAGGCGTTCGAGAAGGTCCGGTTCAGTCAGCGCCAGAACCATTGACGTTTTCCCGCCCATAGAGTGCCCGACCACGGGAACCGGCCCGAGACCGGCGCCCTGCAAGAACGTTGCGATATCTTCGGCCATTTCGGCGTAGGACATGCCAGGCGCATGAGGCGAATCCCCATGATTTCGAAGATCAAGGGTGAATACCCGGTAGTCATCGGCAAGCATGTTGGCAATGCCAGCCCAATTGCGTTTCCAGCCGAATAGTCCGTGCAGAATAATGAGCGGCGGGCCATCACCGGTTTCTGAGTAGGACAGCTGGACGGGCATTTATCGTTTACTTGTTTGACGCGACAAGCGTAGAGCTGGTTTCGAGTGATGCAAATTGCCGATCGATCTTTTTCCGTTGTTTATGGAATTTCTTGAGATCGTTACCGGTCAGTTTTTTCCCAGACGGCATTTTAACGCGCAACGGATTTGTATGGCGGCCATTGTGCAAAATTTCATAATGCAGGTGCGGCCCGGTTGACCGGCCGGTGGTTCCTACATAACCGATAATTTGGCCCTGATTAACACGCTTTCCGGTACGCATTCCGCGGGCAAACCCCTTCATATGGGCGTAGGCGGTTGAATAACTGCCGTTATGGCGGATACGGATATAACGACCATATCCTCCCTTGTTGCCGGCATAGGTTAGAGTGCCGTTACCGGCTGCGTAAATTGGCGTGCCGCGGGGGGCGGCGAAATCAACCCCGGTGTGCCGTTTCGTGTAGCCCAGAATAGGATGTTTGCGCCGACCAAAACCTGAGGACAGACGTGCCCCATCAATTGGCGTCCGCATTAAGGCCTTGCGTGCACTGAGGCCTTTTTCGTTGTAATAACTGATGTGCCCATCGGATGATTCAAATCGGTATGCGGCAATGGTTTTACCGCTCAGGGTCAGTGTCGCAAAGTTGATTTTATCACTTTTGACAAGATTATCGTCTTCATCAGTGATCCGGTCGTACATCACCTGAAATGCGTCGCCTTTCCGGATATCGCGCTGAAAATCGACATCCCATGAATATGCCCGGATCAATTCTGCCAATGCTGAATTGGGAAGCCCGGCGCGTTTTCCAGCTACATAAAGGCTCGACTTAATAATACCTTCGGCGCGCGCAATCTTTGTCGTTAACGGGCGGTCCGTAATGGAGGCTTGAAACCGATCGTCCGGGCCTCTGAGGACGTTGATTTCTTTGGTGACACTAGGACGGAGACTAAACCCTTCAAAGGCACCGATACGGGCACCCGTCGTTGCGCTTGAACCAAAATCGGGTTGGTAGGCGACGCGGACGATTTGGCCTTTACGAAATTTCCTTGGGTTAAAATGTTTTGTAAGCGCAGAAATCGCGGCCTGTGTATGTTTACCTGCCCCGGCGCGGCTCAGAAGGCCGGCCAGCGTATCGCCGCCGCCCGCTTTGAAGGTTTGGTAAACCAGGCGCGGTTCACCTTGGGCAACATCATCGACTGGAATACCTGGAGCCGTCATCCGCAGGCCGGGTTGCGCAACAAAAGAATTACCAAGTGACATCGGCGCGAGGCTGAGAGTGGCCGGTGCTGTTTTCTGCCCGGGTGCACTAAATCCCATCGCATGAGCAGTGCCAATGAAATAAGCAGATCCGGCGATTATACTGGCACCTAATCCGGCCGCGCTGATTATGTTCCTCAAAACCATATACACTATCTCTCCCGCGTAATGTTTTTACAGTCCTTAAAGGTGGTCGCCAAATTAGCGGGTTATTGTGACCAAAGGACGCCGAATCGCCGCTGAAGATGTCTGCTTTGAACTTTTCTGTCAAGCAGATTGCCAACGATTCGTATTTAAGAATCAATGATATACGAGGAATTGTTAAGATAGTGTTTCCGGTAGATTACAAGATTTGATGTAAGTGTATACTTGTACCGGAGACCTCGAAAACAGATACTGACCAGCGCGGGCGTTTTAGCGATGGAAAAGGAAATATAGGTGATCAATCGGTGGTTTCGTACTCTGCGCCGCCCGCTGCGGTGGATTCAGCGATTGGCCGGGTTGTTCCTGGCATTTTTTGCCTATGAATTGCTCTCCGGTCCCTATCAAACTGACTACTTTGGTGCAGCGGACCCTTATATTGGTGCGGCGGTTGCCTATGTCATCGGAGGGTGGGTTGTGACGCTGGTGGCATTTTGGATCATCAGGACATTTACGACGGGATTGTTGCGAATTTTTAGCCGACGTTAAAAGGATTTTCAGTATGGATCAGGTTAGTTTCACCCAAATGAAAGATGGAACCCGGGAAGAATATGAATTTCTGTCCCCCATTTATCACGCGCATCATCGCGGTGTCCTCGCGGATGAAGTGCTGGCCATGTTAACAAAGCTGAAAGGTCCAAAACTGGGTTATCAGATTGACCGATATCAGCATTCCCTGCAGTCAGCGTCGCGGGCACACCGTGACAATGCAGACGAAGAATCCATTGTCTGTGCGTTGCTGCATGATATCGGCGATAGTATTGCTCCGGAAAATCATAGCCAGCTTGGGGCAGCCGTCCTTAAACCTTATATCAGTGAGAAAAATAATCACTGGATCATCCTTCATCACGGTGTCTTTCAGGGGTATTATTACTTTCATCATATGGGGCAGAATCAAAACGCACGGGACCAGTTCAGGGACCATCCCTATTTTCAGGACTGTGCAGATTTTTGTGAATTTCGGGATCAGAACTGCTTTGACCCCAATTACGATACTCTTGGGCTGGACACATTCGAGCCTATGGTACGGCGCCTGTTTGCCAAACCGCCAAAAGAGTTTGCCTGACGGTTTAGGCGGGCGCCTTGAGCCGCCGGCGGTAAATTTTCAGATACCCGAGCGCCGCAATCATGCCAAGCGATACCATCGATAATCCGACCAATTCCGCGGGACCTGGGATTTCGCCAAGGACCGGAATAGCGAGTAATAACGCGGTGACCGGGACCAATGCGCCAAATATTGAACCTTTGGCCGCGCCCAAAAGCGCGACAGCGCGGGTATAGAACAGTAAGGCCAACAGGCCCGAGAACACACCTTGCACCAAACCCTGAAAGATCACTTCGTCAACCGGTGCGCTGATAAACGTGTGGTCACTGAGCAGGAAATAAAACGGCAGAAAACCAATCATGGAGAGGACGGATACGATTGCCGTTGCCTGCAGGGGTTCAACCGCCCAGTAGCGGTTCGCCAGTGTAAAACTGCCCCATAGTATGCCGCCTGCCGCGAACAACAGGTCACCGATCCAGGTATTCTCATCACCACTGACAAAACCGGCCCAGCCAATTGTCGCGACGCCAGTGATGATAATGCCCAATCCAACCAGTCTGGAGATACCGGGCCGTTCTTTCATGAAAATCCAGCTGCCCAGTGCCGTAAACGTTAACATACAGCTTGGCGTAATAATCCCGCCGTGCGCCGCCGGTGCATAATTCAGCCCGGTCATCATTATCGCGAGATACGGAATGCCTGCGCCAAACGTTAATACGGTGATGGCTGTCAGGGGCACACCACGAAACCCGCGCCGCCATACAACGGGTAGCAGGATAAGTCCGGCGATACCAAACCTAAGCGCAATAATATCAAACGAGTCGAGTGACTGCCGCAGGCCGAGGCGGGACAAAACAGGCCATGTCCCCCAGATTAAGGCTGCCATAATACCGAGAACAACCCCGTTGATCTGCGGTGATTGTGAACCCAAAAAGTTTTTCATAGTTGACCTTAATGCAAGAACATTGATGGATCAGAACATACTGTTTACAGGTTGTTTTCGGGCTGCAAAAATGTTTTAAATTACGTCTAAATTAGGCAAATTTTTCGAAAATATGCAGAATTGAGGCCGGTATTATGAAAATTGATTCATATGACATCAAAATTCTTCAAATATTGCAGAAAAATTCACGACTAAAATCTGAAACCATAGCCGAAACCGTTGGGTTATCACCAACAGCGTGCCAACGCCGGATAAAACGTCTTCGTCAGAACGGGACAATCCAATCTGATATTGCCGTTCTCAAACCGGATGCACTTGGCGGCTGGGTATCGCTGATCGTACAAATCGTCTTAGAGCGCGGCGGGGCTCAGACGGTTGATCAATTTAAGCAGCAAATGCGTGATACACCTGAAGTACAGCAATGTTTTTACGTAACTGGCGAATATGATTTTGTGCTGATTGTCGTTGCCAAAGATATGTCAGATTATGAGCTCTTTACGCGCCGGATATTTTTCGAAAACCCGTTGATCCGAAAATTTAATACCATCGTTTCGATGGAAAATGTCAAAAGGAGTTTGACCCTACCCTTAACTTAGGACGCGCCTTATGGTCGCTAAAAAATAAAGATGTAAACCGGTCACGGTCACTTGGCCGCTGTTGTGCGGAAAGGGGTCGGTATTTTCAAGATATCATTGCTTCGGAGTTTGACCCTTAGCAGCCATCAGAAACTTTTCAACTAGTGCCGAAAATGCCGTAATATTAATGGTTGCTTTTGGCTGAGGCTGTTGGAAAAGTCAAAAATTTGAGGCTTGGTTTTTTCGCTGAAACACAGTTGTGGCGATTGTCATGACTGTAGCCACACTAGAAGGCATTAACAGTATCATACAAAGCGATACTAGATATTTGGCCGTCCCCCCAGTCCAAAATTTGAACCGTTCACCTACAAAGCAGAAAATTCGTAACCAATGGCAAAAAAAGACTTTTTCAACAGCCTCAGCTAAAAGGAGCCGAAAATCACGGAACCCGGAAAATGGCTCTCAATCACCCAAAGCGGCCAGTTTTGAAGGCTGATGTTTTTGCTAGAATTGCCGATCACAAAATCAATGTATTGATGAGCTTCAGCTCTGGCATTACGCTTAGGTCTGAGCGTAATGTGATACCATCAGATCGTCCAGAGGCGGTTCACCGGACGCTCACCGGCTATAATCAAAATCGCCGGCACTCTTCGCTGAGCTGCATGACACAGGATGAATTCGCGTCATCACATCAGGGGTTAAGCCCTGACGTGATGACATTAACTGCCCAGTCGGGCATAACTACTGGAGGAAAACTCTCTTTTAGAGTGACCGGTTAATGGGGGCAAGTCGCAGGTTGTTCGAAAGCCATGATGAAACAGAGGTAAAAAAACATGACAGAGCCTGACCCGGAACACTTTGATGGTTCATATTGGCTTCTTAAACTTCACGAAAATGTGTCCATACGCCGTGGCCAGATGTTTCGGATTTTCCAAACTCTGTCCCAGGCTGTCTTGTTCGGTAACGGTGGTGGTGTGGCACTTTTGTTTTCCATCAATCTGAACCCTGATCAGGGCAGCCCGGAACATTACTTGACAATTAGCGGGATAATCTGCTTTGGAATTGGGCTGATAGCGGCAGCGGGGTGTATGGCACTTCTTGCGGGAATCATCGTCAAGGAAGCGCATGCCGCGGAAACCGCGTTGCATGATTATATTAAGGGTGATGTATCAAAAGCGGAAATTGTCCGCGTTATCGATCCCACCGCGTTTCCCTTGGCCCGATCGACGACCGCACTTGGGATGCTCGCGGCGATAGGGTTTGTATCCGGTGCCGTTCTGTCGCTCGCTCTCGCCGTTAGTTATTTATAGCAGACTTACCAGAGCGTTTATTGTTAAGGCTCATCGAAAACGCTTTTACGCCGTGTTATCGTGCAATTTTTTTGTCGTGAATCGAACCTGTTTACTCGGGAATTACTCTAATTTGTCGGGCCGTCGTTGACGATTTTATCGGAACTGTTGCTGTGGCTCTTGCCAACTGAAGTGTTTTCAACGTTTGCTTGGTCTTTACGATCTGTAGTCCCGGTTAATCCATGATTGGGATCGTGCTTGCCACCACTTTCTTCCTGAATTTGGAGAGGCGTATGCCTCGTTTCCGCATCTGATTTGTGCGGCATCAGCGCGCCGGGGGTTCGGTCTCGATTTCTCAAATCATGCGGGCTTGGCAGGCCGGATATCAAATCTCCGACACCTGAATCGGGTTTGTGTTTTTTGTCCTCTTCTCCATTGCCCGCGTTTTTATGATGATCCATTGTCCCGGGCCGTTTTTCATTATGATTGAATGGCGGTATCCCTGTGCCGGTTTCAAGTAGGTTGATGTTCAAGTTTTTCCCCTGTCCCGGCGCGATGGCCACCACATTGATCTGATCTGCCACTTTTTTGACCATTTGACGAAACAACGTTAAACGCGTTTGTTCCGGTGAATCATAGTGCTGGGCAAGCAAATACCGAAACGAATCCGCATTTGAATCAGCTTGAAGAATTGCGGTATCGGCTTTGGCCTCGGCATCTCTCAAAATCCTGTCGGCATCTCCTTTGGCCCGGGCGATCAAGAATTTTTATCGTGCTCTGGCCATGTTCTGATAACGAACACTTTCCGTGCGCGCGTCATTTACATCCCGAAATGAGGCGATCGCTTCCGTGGGGGGATTAACAGAACGTATGTTAACTGACAAAACTATTATTCCGAGATCGTTTACATAACGCTGAGTCGCATCCCGTATTGACGTTGATAATTTGGTTTTGCCAAGTCCGAGAACCCAATCGATGGGTTTATTTGCCACCTGTTTAATCAGTGTCGCCCGCGCTGCATGTTTCAAAATAAGGGTCGGAGTTTCACTGGCAAACAGATAAAGTGAAGGGCTTCTGATCTGATATTGAACAATAATATCAATCAGGGTGATATTGGCGTCTCCGGTAATCACTTCGATATTGGTCTGACCCTGCTCGAATATGGGGAGCCTTTGATTTCTCTCTGTCGGGAGAATTGTCACCGTGTCAACGCCATAGGGAATTCGGATGTGTAGCCCCGGCCGATTTTCGGCTTCGATAAGGTGGCCGAAGCGCTGCAAAATTCCCATATTTCCAATATCAACACGGTAAAATGTGTTGGCCAAGGCCGCAATGATCAAGCCCGCGAATAGGACGCCAATAACCTGGCGCGGGTTATTTGTAAGCGTTTGAACACCCTCTCTGATGAAACGCACACTCGGTTCCATTTTTGTAATCTTGTCGGATTTCGAATTACTGACCATTAAGTGCTTTCAACAGTTTCGAATTGGTCTCAAGGAAAATGGTGGTTTTTTTGTCCATGATGGTCTCATAATTTTCCATGTTTCGTATGAAACGGAAAAATTCCGGAGATTCTTTATAGGCTTCACCGAGTACGGCCAGTGCCTTGGCTTGTCCACGGCCCAATACCTTGTCAGCTTCGGCATGCGCCGCGCCCAAAATGCGGTCATGCGCCGCCGCCGCCTCTGCTTCGATTTTTAATGATAATTCTTCGCCCTCGGCCCGGAAACCGGCGGCGATTTTGGCCCGTTCTGCCTGCATGCGCTGGATAACGCTAGGTCGGTTCGCGTTGAGGAGATTTAGTCCAGACAGTTGAAAGTCCGTAATAAGTATCCCCATGTCTTTCTCAACGATGTCATTGACATTTTTTTTGACCCTGGCGACAACGGTATGAAATCCGGCGTCGGTTTCCCCAATACCGATGAGGTCACTCATTTTGGCTTTACCGATGCTGGCGCCAATTTTGGCCACGGCGATGTCAACGATGCGGGCATCTGCGGTCAGCCTGTTGCCAAGGGTTTCGACAAACCGTTTAGGATGAGTGACACGCCATAATAAAAAACCTTCGACCTCAAGGTTTTTCTGATCAACCGTTAACAGTTCCTGCCGGCCTGTCGATGTGAACAGCACTCTCGAATCGATCGCCAGTACACGGTCAATTGGCCAAGGCATCTTGCCGTGTAGTCCAGGAGTGGCGATCTTCTCCAGGGGCTCACCAAACCGGGTCACAACGCCGAGTTGGCGTTCGTCAACAACATACAGACTGGACCAAACCAGTAATGCGGTGAAACCCAAAACTGCGCCCGTGATGGTGTGTCGTTTGGTGATCATGGTGACGTCTCCTCATGAGGGTGGCGTTTTTCCGGAGTTTTCCTGCCGTCACGGCTCCGCCAAAATGTAAGATTTCCCGATCGAGCACCGGGGGGAAGAATTATTTTTTCACGGCCCGCGAGCGCCCGTTCATTGGATTCATACCAAAGATGATCATAGAGCACGTTCGAGGCGGCGTTGACCTGACGGGAGATTTCGATCCATCGCTGAGCCCGCGCGGAGGCATATTTGAAGTGCGTATCCGCTTTCGCCTTGGATCTTGCAACTTCGATGGCGGCATTACCCTTAGCCCGCGGTATCGTCTCGGCCTTAACCCGCTCAGCACGATTGATATAGGTGTTCCGATCTTCCTGGGCATTGGTAACGTCGCGAAATGCCGCCATGGCCTCAGGCGGCGGATATATCTCGATCAGATTAACGGCCAATATTCGAATTCCGATCAATGCCTGGGGTCCAGAATCTTCACCTGCGCTATCTTCTTTGTGTGCAGCAACCCCGTCTTCATCGTCGTGTGATTTTGCTTCACCGTCGTGGGATTTGGAATCTTTGCTCTGATGGGCTTGAAGGGCCTCGCCAGCGTGCTCTTTTTTGTCTTTTTTATCGCTGTGAGCATGAACAATACCGCTTTTATAGGCGTCGTGAATATGCCGTTGATCGACAAGGGCCTGTAACAGGTCTTTGACGTCGGTCGAGAATTTTTCACGATCTTCCCGCAATATTGGATCTAAAGCCCGAGTAATGGTAAAACTGCGCGCCGCCATTTCTGCCAGATGAGCAATTTGATTTTCAGGTTGTTCGATTAAAAAGAAGTACGAATATGGATCTGTGATTTCGTAGTGAACAGACATCAGAATTTGAAGCAAGTTGCCATCGCCGGTTAGATACTCACCTTTTTGAACGGTATTCGCGAATCCGCGGACGTTGGTTTCCGAGCCCTCAATCGGTATTGCTGCCATCCCAGTATCGACAATTTCGGTTTTATCCAACGCAGCCCCTGACATTAACCCGACATGGATGGCCCGTGGTTGTTTTACATGCCAAACGCTGCTTTGGCCCAAAGGCCAGGGCGGAGCGTAATGGAGGCCTGGTTGCAGATTGCGCGCAATAACTTTACCAAAAACTTGCGTGAAACCGGCGTGTCCGGGCGGAACAGTGTAAACCCCCCTGGTCGCATACAAAATCAGGAGCAGCCCAAATGCAACGTAAGAAACGCGTGAATTGAACCTGAAAATGTCTCTAATTCGCCCTCCTTTTGTATTGGCCGCGGCAAACCTGATGAGCAGTTGATGGACGTTGGTAAATGTTTCCGCCATGCCGCGCTGAAAAGCGCCGACACGTACGCGCCAGACCATAATCCCAAGCAGGAACAGGGTTGATACCCACATCAGCCACAAAGGGACGCCGGCATCCTGAATTGCCAGATTGGCGACAATCTCGATACCCAGCACCGCGATGGCGAGATCAAGGGAGATACCGGCGACAACAGCACCAATAATGATGCCGGCCAAATATGTGACGGTGAAGGCGTTGCCAAATCGAGCCCGGATCATCATTATTGTTGCTATATTGGTGGCTGGCCCCGTCAATAGGAAAACCAGAACAGCACCGGGTGCCACACCCTTGAGGATCAATGCCGCACCTATCGGCGTACTTGCCGACGAGCACATGTAAATCGGGATGCCGATGGCAAACATGACAAGATACGGCACCATCCCCGATCCCAGGCCGAAATCCGCCAAATTTGGCGGTGCCAAGGCGGCGATGGCGCCGCCAAGTGCTATACCGATAACAAGGGCCGGTAGGACGTCGTCGGTCACATCACGAAACGCATGCAGAAATATTCTTCTGCAAATGTTGACGAAACCTACATTACCCGCGGTTTCTCGTAACATCGGCGCGGCATCATATTTTTCGTGAACGGCGCGTTGACGGTACCACTGTGAAAACGGCAGCGCGTGCAACAGCCGAACCCATCCGTTGGTCAACCAAACTTTTAGTGACTGCCAGAGTACGCGAGGTTCGATCCCATCGCTCAGATCGTCGGCGTGGCTGTGCCCGTGTTCGTGCTCACTTCCATGGTGGTCTTTGTGCGCACCGTGTTTTTTGCGTGCCGGGTCTTCGTCACCGGCAAAAGCGATCGTAAAAACAGCCGTCAACAACGCTGAAAAGAAGCTCGCGATCACCCGCCACACCGTGACAATTGGACCAAGTAATGCCCAAGTGACAAACACCGAATCAATGCCAGTTTCAGGCGTTGTAATCAAAAAGGAAGATATCGCCGGTCGGCTTGCCCCTTTGTCACGAAGTGCAATCGCCACCGGGACAACGCCGCAACTGCAGACCGGCAAAGCTAACCCGGCTGCCGCCGACTTGGCTGCACTCGATATACCACGTCCGCCCATTATTCGCTGAACTGACTTTCCTGGAATAAATACGTGCAGAAGACCTGCAACCAAAAAACCGAGTAATAAAAATGGCGCCAGCAGTAACAGGAACTCCCAGCTAATAACCAAAACACTCCAAATTGAAGTTAGAACGGGAGAAATTTCTGGCACGTCGGCATCCTCAATTACGCATATAACATTGCAGCCAAACCCCAGATGACCGCTTATGGCTATCCAGAGACTCCGTCGGCACCATCGGATTTCGTCCGTAACTTATGGTAACAGCGGCCATCATTAGATCAGTTTATAGTTTTGCGCAAATATTGGCTACTGTTGTGCGGATAGGAGCCGGTATTTTCAAGATATCATTTCGGCGGAGTTTGACCCTTAGCAGCCATCAGAGGCTTTTCAACTAGTGCCGAAAATGCCGTAATATTAATGGCCGCTTTTGATTGAAGAGCCGTTTCGATAGATGAGTTGCGACCCTACGATCTCGCGACATCATCGTCATATTGGTGAATTGAAAATGAGTAGGGGCCTCTCCACTATTGCGATACGGGTCCATTCACTGACTTGCATTTATTACAGAAGTAATGACACCATCCGTAATCGTGATTTTACCATTATTGGATTTTGCAACGCCCTCACATTTGACAGTAATGACGACGCCTTCTGGCTTCGTCACCATTCGGCTATCATTGCAAGAGCCGGGCAATCTATCCATGAACTCTTTTGCTGTTTGTTCATCTGGAGAGAACGTTCTTGGTACGCTATCTTGATGCCCGTACTTTTCAATAAAAAATGAAACAATAATCGTAATGAAAAAGAATCCGGCGAATACAAAGATCAACGGATTTCTCTTCTTCGTTCTTTCACTCATTCACTATCCTTTGTCTTACATCTGACACGGCATCTTTTCATTAGCGGAGCTGACGGAACTAAACTACTTTTATTTGCCAGCGCTAGCATCAATGCTCGTGATGAAACCCTTGAAAACTGCCCACCGTTGGCCCATTTATGAACGTTTCTACACTGAAATAATCGTACGCGCCTAATTAGAGCCTGCTCAGAAACTCTAATTCATTGAATATAAGGGATGAATTGTTGTTTTTGTCTGATATAATGCAAGCAATT
>WASW01102436.1_pt1 | contig 29460 bp, 29 predicted proteins | sample 5698521 | NCBI WGS metagenome assembly WASW01 (sample SAMN11175560, study PRJNA528189) | sponge metagenome | isolation source: marine sponge | host: Leucetta | place: Antarctica: Western Antarctic Peninsula, King George Island | collected 2013-01
ATAATATGGAAGTTCGTTTAGAAGTTGATGATAAAGCAAATTCTGCTGGTATTGTAATTGATGCTATTAGATTGGCAAGAATTGCTCTTGATCGAGGTATTGGTGGACCAATCAAACCTGCTAGTGCATATTTGATGAAACATCCTATAGAACAGACTTCTGATGTTAAAGCAAAAGATGCTTGTGAAAAATTTGTTGCAGGCGACTAGTCATTGAAACTTGTTAGAATCTAGAAATCTACTTTTTCTACTCTTCTCATATTTATCAAGATTAAATTCTTTAGATATTCCTGATTCCCCATTTAGTTTGAAAACTTTGGTTGTTACTACCTTGTTGTTTTCTGACAAGTCTACTATGAGGCTGTTACCTCCAAATCGCTGACTTTCTACATTTGCTGCAATGATTGGTATTCTGTTTTCTAGCGCTCTTACCTGCACATACATCTGCCATGGTTGAATTCCTCTTTTGACTATCCTGCTAGGGGAAAATAACACTTGGGCTCCTTTTTTTACAAACGTATGTGCAACATTGGGAAAGACCATGTCATAACAAATCACAATCCCGAATTTACAGGCTGTATTGAATATTTTAGCCTCATTTCCAGGCTTTACGTTGTCTCTTTCGTAGTCAAAAGGATGAATTTTTTCTTGTCTGCCTATGAATTCCCCATTTGGCCCAATGACTGGTGAAATAATTGATGTTTTTTCCTTGGTAGTTTCATAAAATGCTCCTGGAATTATAGTCATGGAAAATTCTTTTGCAATTTTCTTAAAATCTAAAAACTCTAAATTAAAATCACTGATCTCATTATTTTTTAGCCATTGCTCTGGCAGGCATACAATGTCTGTGTTGTTTCTTCCTAATTTTTTAAGAATTTTTACAGCTTGCGCAATTCCTTTTTGATTTGTACTTTGTGATACAGTTTGTATTAATCCAAGCTTGACCATGATTTTAGAATTGGTTCTTAGTAATTATAGTAGGCGTAATGATGCGATCATTTTTTTTAAAATTATTATTTTAATTGTTACCGCTACGAAAAATTTCATAACACAACAAGAAAAATTAATCAATTCTGTCAACTAAACTTGTTAATCATCGATTATCCTACATGATGAGATATGATCATCATTGGTTCATGTTAAAAAAGTTGAGATCTTTGGATTCAAATCATTTGGATTTAAGAATACTGTTGTTCAATTCGAACCTGGACTTGTTTCAATCTCTGGTCCAAATGGTTCTGGCAAAAGTAACATCTTAGATGCAATTATTTTTGCAATGGGTGAAAACAAACCAAAAGTAATGAGAGTTGATAAATTACGATCTTTAATTCATGATATTGAAGGTGCAAGACATGGGCCAAAAATGGCAAGATCAAGTGTTCACTTTGATAACACTGACAGAAAAATTCCAGTAGATTCTGATTCAGTTGAAATTACAAGAGAAATGGATGCTAATGGGGAAAACACATACTATCTAAATAAAAAGAAAACCAATCGAAGTCATATTCTTGATTTGCTTGATATGGCAAATGCTGGTTTGGGTCAACTAAATGCTGTACAACAAGGAACTGTAACTAGAATTTCTGAATTCACTTCAGAAGAAAAAAGAAAAACTATTGAAGATTTGATAGGTCTTTCATACTTTGATGATAAAAAAATAGAATCAATAAAGCAACTAGATGAGGCTGATAGACGACTTGAAATTGCTCTTGCAAAAATGGGTGAAATTAAAAAGAGAATTGATGAACTTGAAGAAGAAAGAAATCAAAAATTACGTCATGATATTTTAGAACGTGAGTTAAATCGCTACAAAGCAATAGATGCCGCTAATAGGATGAGGGTAATTACTAGTAAAAAGATCTCCAAAGAGACCACTTTGCACACTTTAACTGCAGAAGTAACAAAATTTGATGAAGAAAGAGTTGTCCTGAGAACAGAAATTGAATCCCTTGAAACTGAAAGATCAAAATTAATGGGAGAAGCTAATAGTTACAACCAAACAAAATCTGTATTGGATACTGAAATTGCTGCTGCAATGGAGCAATATGAAATTCACAATAGTGCTATATCTGCATCTCAAAAAAGAATTGAAAGAATTACTGGAAGAATTCCTGAACTAAAAATGGAATTAGAATCCATTGAGGATGCTAGAAATAATATTGACACTCAAATTCAAAAAATAAAAGAATCAATACAAGAAACAAACGAAAAGAAAAATAATGTTGGCAAAGAACTTGAATTAGTAGATTTCCAAAGACAAAAAGTTTTAGCAGAGCAATCAGAAGCTGCTAGTAAAAAATCTGAAATTGATGAAAAAATTAAAACACTTAATGTACAACTCAATGCTGCAAAATTAAAATTCTCTAAAATACAGCATGAAAAAGAACAATCTAAAAAAATTATTGAAACTAATTCTACTAAACTAAACGAAACAGAATCTGCAATTGAAGAACTGAATACCGCAAATTCTCAATTGGAATCTTTAATAAAAAATAATGGTGCAACAATTATTGAATTAAAATCTAAAATTAAAAAATACCAAACAAAAAAATCTAACATTCTTAACGATATGGATGAATGGGCACAAATAATTGAAAAATCAGATCAACAAGCAACACGTTATGAATCAAAAATTAAAACTGTAAAAGGATTCATGCATGAGGATTATACTGTTGCAAAATTAAATGAAGATGCAGAACGTCTTGGCATTGTAGGATTAGTATATGAAATGATTTCATGGGATAAAAAATATGAGCGTTCTGTTTTAGCAGTAAGCTCTGATTGGATTAAAGCAATTGTTGTTAAAGATTTTGCAACCTTACTTGGAATTGCCGAAGTTGCAAGAAACAAAAAACTTCCAAAATTAAAAATTATTCCACTTGATGCCATTCCAAAATTCAAACTAACTATTCCAAAAGAGCCTGGAGTATTGGGTGTCTTGTCTGATAATGTACGATGTGATCCTGCCTATTCTGCGCTCAAAACTTTCCTATTTGGAAATGTCATACTTACTGAAACTAGGGAATCTGCATACAATCTGTCTCAATCTGGTTACAAGGCAGTAACTATTGGCGGTGAGTTCTTTGAAGCCAAAGGAGGCACTGTCATAATTGATAATAACTCTAAAATCTCAAAACTTACAAAATTAATTTCTCTAAGTAGTGATATTGATGGCTTGTTCCAATCCATTAGTTTGGTCAAAAGGGTAATGCTAAACAGAAAACAAGAAATTAAAAAATTAGAAAATAACGTCCAATTAAACACTGATAGACTTTCATTGTCTGAACAATCTTTATCTTCTGCAACTGAAAATCATTCTAATTTAAAATCTAGAATCTCATCTGCTATTAACATGAAACAACAATTGGCAAAGAGAGTTTCTGATTTAACTATTAGAAATAATATGATTGAATCTGAAATTAGTACTAGTGAGTCTCACATTGATTCTATTAATGATAGAATTTCTATTGTTGAACAAAACTATGCCGGTGGGGAACAATCTAGAATTGCAAGTGAGTTACAAAGAATTAATCTTAAAAAAATAGATATTGAAAAATTACATACTATGATTGTTACTGAGTATCGTGACAAAGAATCACAATTCACAACCATGGAAACTCAAGATAATAGAGAAAAATCCCAATCTAACCGTCTTCATGATGAGGAAGATTCATTGAAATTAGAACAGCAAGAATTGGAAACTAAAATTAATGAACTTGAAACTCAAAAGGAATTAAAAAATGAAATACTTGTACAACTAAGAGAAAAAGAACAAGAACTTATTTCGACATCTGGTTCATCCATTGGATATATCGCAGAATTTGATGATAAACTCAAAGTATTATCGGAAAAAGATAAAGAATCAACTAAACAAATCAACACAATAGAACGTCAAACTGATTCCCTCACTCGTGATCTTCACGATTTAGTTGAAAAAGAGACTAAACTACAACAACTTCTATCTGCATTTGGATTTGATAAAGATGTGGAAACATTCGATGTTGAATCAATTGTCCATGGATTAACTAGTGAATTGTCTTCTCTAAATGCATTAAATGCAAAAGCACCTGAAACATATCTTGAAGTATCTTATGGGTATCGTTCCATGTCTACAAGAAAGAATTCTTTAGAAGCTGAACGAAATTCAATCGTTAAATTCATAGAAGATATTGAAAAGGATAAACGTCAAACATTTTTGGATGCATTTGATAAAGTAGATAAGGAAATTAGATTAATTTTCAATAAAATGACTGATGGTAATGCTTGGTTGGAATTACAAAATGAAGATGATATATTTAATTCTGGAATTTCATATTTGATTCAATTCCCAAATAAACCAAAAAGAGAATCTACATCAATAAGTGGTGGTGAGAAAACACTAGCTGCAATTGTATTTGTTCTGGCATTACAAAAACTAAAACCATCTCCATTCTACCTATTTGATGAAGTTGATGCACACCTTGACGCTCCGAATTCTGAAAGATTGGCAAAAATTTTAGAAGAAAGATCTAAAGAAAGTCAGTTTATCATGGTATCATTAAAAGACTCTGTAATACAAAAAGCAAAACTGATCTACGGTGTGTTTCCAAAGAATGGGGTCTCACATGTTGTTACATACAAAGATAAGCGACTTCCTACAGTGAAAACTTCCTAGTCCAGTTTCACAAAACAAGCCGAATAATGTTCTTCGTTAATTTTTTCTAATTTTGGCTCTTCAACACATTTTTCGATAGCATAAGGGCATCTTGCTCTGAATCTACATCCTTCATACACATCAATATCTAACGGTTCATTGATTCTAATTTTTTTTTCTCTGTGCAAGTTGTTAGGATCTGGCTCAGAAATTGCATCCATTAATGCTTGAGTGTATGGATGACTGGGATTAACCAACACTTGATTGATTGGTCCCATTTCTACTATTTTCCCCTTGTACAAAATACCTATTCTCTGACCAAAATATCTGGCAGTAGCCAAGTCATGTGTAATGTAGATAAATGAAATATTGTATTTTTTTTGTAATTCATGCATTAATTCTAACATTTCAGATCTAATTGATACATCTAACATTGATACTGGCTCATCTGCCAGTATCACTTTGGGTTTTAATGCCAAAGCTCTTGCCAGTACGACTCTCTGTCTTTGTCCTCCAGATAACATGTGGGGATATCTTTTTACAATTTCTTCTGCTGGTTCTAATTTCACTTCACGTAATACTTCAATTACTCTTTTGATTCTGTCCTGCTTGTTTCCAATTTTGTGGATTTCAAGCGGTTCAGATACAATGTCTCCAATTTTCATTCTCGGATTAATTGAATCATATGGATCTTGATGTATCATTTGACAATTCATTCTAATTTTTGCCAAATTTTCTTTATTGTTATCTATCTCAGTTCCTTCAAAAAATATTTTTCCTGAATCTAATTGAATTGATTTTAGAATTAATTTTGCAATTGTAGATTTTCCAGAACCTGATTCACCAGCTAAAACAAAAACTTCACCTTTTTTTAATGAAAATGATATATCATCAGTTGCTCTGACTGTAACTGATTTTGTTCCAAAAATCCCTTTTTTTGTAAAATATTTTTTCAAATTTTCTACTCTTAGAATTTCATCCACTAGTTATTGTTGAATAAAGAAGTATATCAAGAAATATCTTTCATGCGTAACATTTGGGATAAAATATTTATGTTAAAAAAAGACGAGTTTAATACTTGAATGAAACAATCCAAAAAAATCTTGGTTACAAAAAGTATGTTATAGATTCTAAACTTCAGTATTTTAAACCTCATGCTAGCAAAATTGAGAAAACGTTCGCTGAAGAAATTTCTTCAAGTTTGAATGGGGATTCTAAATTTATCGCACCTAAGTTTTTTTATGATAAAAAAGGCTCTGATTTGTTTGAAAAGATTTGCACACTTCCTGAATATTATCCTACAAGAACTGAAATTGGTATTTTAAAGAATTTACAGACTGAATTACCCTCATTTATTGATGAATCTTTCAGATTAGTTGAACTTGGAAGCGGTGCATCCGTAAAAACTAGATTAATTCTTGATATTTTTACTCAAATGCAGCAAACTACAGAATATTTCCCTATAGATATATCTGAAATTTTAACTGAAAGCTCAGAACTACTACTGCAGGATTATGACACTCTTCGAATTACCGGTATCATTGATACATACGAAGGTGGGTTAGAATTTTTAAAAAATTATGATGAGAAAAAAAACCTTATTGTCTTTTTAGGTTCTAGCTTTGGTAATTTTTCTCCTTTTGACGGCAAAAATTTTCTAGACAAAATAAATTCTACAATGAAATCTGGCGATTTGTTTTTAATTGGTTTGGATTTAGTTAAAGATTCACACATCCTAGAATCTGCTTATAATGATGCACAGGGTGTTACTGCTGAATTCAACCTTAATGTCCTTTCTAGAATAAATGACGAACTTGATGCTGATTTTAATTTAAATAATTTTACACATCATTCTATTTACAATCATGATGATCAAAGAATTGAAATGTATTTGAAATCTTTGGTAAAACAATCTGTCATTATTTCAAAATCTAATCTTTCATTAGATTTGGAAAAAAATGAATTAATTCATACTGAATATTCTCACAAATACACTCTACAGCAAATTAAAACACTTCTTGAAAGTACAGGATTTAAAATTAATCATACGTGGTTAGATGATGATACTCATTTCTCATTAACTCTAGTCTCAAAAAACTAAATATTTTCAGCGCATCTAAAACCTGAAAACAACCATCTCTCATCTAATCTGAAGAAATTTCTGTAACTTCCTCTTATGGACATCTTTGGTGTGCCAAAAGAACCTCCTCTCAAAACTTTTTGATTTGTAAACCATTTGTCATTATATTCATCAAACCCTGACTTGAATCCTGGATATCCTGTGAATTCAGATGATGTCCATTCCCAAACATCTCCTATCATTTGTTGACATCCTGAATGACTAATTCCATTTGGATATGATCCTATTTCAGAACAACCCCAATGATATGATTCAAGTAAATTAGATTTCTCCTTTGTTGGGTTTTCATTTCCCCATGGGAATGTTGTTTTTTCTTGTTTTTCTTCATTCCAACAAGCAGCTTTTTCCCATTCAGCTTCAGTTGGAAGTCTTTTACCTGCCCATTTACAATATGCGTCTGCTTCGTAGTAGCTTACATGACATACTGGCTCATTGGGGTTGATTTCTCTGATTCCTAAAAAGTCTCTTACATGCCATTTCTCATTAATTTTTTCCCAATACATTGGAGATTTCCATTTGTTTTCTTTGACTTTTTCCCATCCGTCTGATAACCAATATTTGTAAGTGTCATATCCTCCGTCTTCCATAAATTCTAGATATTGTTGGTTTGTTACTGGAAATTCCTCTATTTTGTATTCATTGAGGTAAACTTTGTGTTCTGGCAATTCAATATCGTAACAAAACTTTCCACCCTTATTCCCCATAATGTATATCCCTTCTTTGATGTGAATTGACTTTCTTTCAACTTTTATTGGTTTTACGATTTCATTTTTCTTTACAGGTATGTATTGCTCTGCCAGTAAATGTTGTAAATCGTATACTAGGAGTTCTTGATGTTGACATTCATGATGAAACCCTGTCATGATTAACTTGATGGCATCTTCACTTAGCGTTTGAGTTTGAATGAATTTTTCCATTTTTTGATTTATCGTATTAAAATACTGAAAAACTTGATCAGTTGTCGGCCTTGAAACTACTCCTCGTAATCCTTTGTCATGTGGTACTCCAAATTGTTGATAATAGGAATTAAGATATTCTGAAAATTCTTTAGAATGAAATTCATAATTTTTATCAATTTTACTCATAATTGCTTCATAAATCCAACTTACATGTCCTATGTGCCATTTTGGTGGACTCATAAAAAATGCAGTTTGAACAACAAAATCATCTTTTTCTAAAGTTTTTACAAGTTCTAGAGTTCTGCTACGCGTTTCTTTAAATTGCTCTAGTAATGAAATCCCTAATTGTATTTCTAGATTAGATGTCAATATTAAAAATTATATTTTTTCTATTATTATGTTTGTGGGTATTATTCTAGTAGCCTCTTGCAAAAATTGGGACTGATGTACTTTGTTCTTGACAATAGATACATTTTTGATTTACATCTTCACTTCCAAATGGAATGACTCTGATTTCTGCTCCTGTTTCTTCTTTAATTTTTTCTTCACATTCTAATTTCCCACACCAAGGTGAGTTGAAAAAACCACCTTTCTCAATCTTTGATTTAAAATCTGAATAATCTGAAACTTCAAGAGTATTGGTTTTAGCTTCTTCCTTGGCTTTTTTTAGCATCTCTACTTGAATTTCGTCTAATATTGTAGATATCTTTTCAATTTCTGTAAAACTTAAACTGATTTTTTCTAGATTGTACCTTTTTGCAACTACTATGCTTTGTTTTTCAATGTCTTTAGGACCTATTTCAATTCTTAATGGAACTCCCTTTAATTCCCAATCGTTGAATTTGTATCCTGGAGATAACCCTTCTCTGTCATCCACATGTACTCTGATATCTTTTAATTCTAATTCATTTTTGATTTCCTCTACTTTTGGAAGTACTTTTTCTTTTCCTTCATCATTTCTATAAATTGGAACAATCACTACTTGCATTGGAGCTACTTTTGGTGGTAAAACTAATCCTTTGTCATCTCCATGAGCCATGATCATCGCTCCAATTAATCTCCAAGAAACTCCCCATGATGTTTGCCATGCAAAATGTTCTACATTATCTTTATCTGCAAATTTAACTTCAAATGGTTTTGAAAAATTCTGGCCTAGGAAATGAGATGTACCCATTTGTAGAGCTTTTCCATCAGGCATTATTGATTCCATGGTTGTTGTATATACTGCGCCAACAAATTTTTCTTTCTCACTCTTTTTTCCTGTTATCACTGGGATTGCCAATTCTTCTTCTACTGTATTTTTGTAAATATCTAAAATTTGCATTACTTCTTTTTCTGCTTCTTCCTGATTAATGTGGACCGTATGCCCTTCTTGCCACAAAAATTCTGAAGTTCTAAGGAATGGCTTTGTTGCTTTAATTTCCGCTCTTAATGCAGTATTCCAAAAATTAATTTTTAATGGTAAATCTCTCCAGCTTTGAATCCATTTTGCATACATGGTATATGCTAATGTTTCAGATGTTGGTCTTAATGCAAGCCTGTCTCCAATTACATTAGTTCCTGAATGAGTTACCCAAAATACTTCTGGATTGAATCCTGCAAAATGTTTCTGTTCTTTACCTAGTAGTGACTCTGGAATTAATATTGGCAAAAATCCATTTCTAATTCCATTTCTCAAAAATTTCTTGTCAAATGTACTTCTTAGTGATTCCCAAATTGAATATCCGTCAGGTCTGAGAACAATTAATCCTTTTACAGGCGCATAATCTGCAAGTTTTGCCTTTAAAACTACTTGAGTATACCATTCACTAAAGTTATCTTTTTTTGAAACTGTGATTCCAACGTCTTCTTTACCCAAACTATTTTTTTAAGAATTAATTTAACTAATGAGCCTTTCGTGATGATTTTAGTTTTAAAATTACTTGACTATTTTAGTGGGTCGCCTTTGCATAATACTTCACCCATAACTCTACTTTGGAAATTAGGACATACAAAACATTGAACAAATTGAATATCTTCTTTTAAAACTGGGCATTTCACAAATTCTTGTTTCATTCTTTTGAGCATTTTTGGACTGACTCCCTTGAGTTTTAGTTTTCCTTTATCATCCATCAAACCTAATTCTTTTAAATTTGCTTTGAGTTCATCAGGGAATTTTACTTTATCTTCTGTCGATTCAATTTTTACATCAAATTTACGTTCTAATTCGCCCATGTCTATCACAACATACTCGGTGATTTATTACTAGCGTTTTTGATCTTAAAAAAATTTAAACTTTAATACTATTGATCATTTCGATATTAAATATCATATTTCATTAATATACAATGATGAAATCGCGAGATGTTTAAAATTATTGTGGAAAATTATTTACTATTTGCACCTTGAATTTTTCCTTTGATAAAAGCAAGATCATATGTTCGAAGTAATACTTCCTCCCCATCTTCAGGATGAGTTTGTAGGCGTTTTGCCATATTTTTGATAATTTCTTCCCGAGATGGAATTTCTGAATCGCTCATTTTGATTTTAATCCTAAAATTCCTTAGATTCGAGTAATTTAATTCTAAACTTCAACACGCTTAAGTTCATAGAAAATTTACTATTGTATTGAGTAATCGCCGTACGGGGTTATCTTTGATAATTGCTTCAGCCATTATTGGGATTATTACTGTGAGATTGGATAGTTTGCCCGAAGAGGCAATTATACCACTTTTAGCAGTTAGTGGTATTGGTTTTGTCAGCGGTATTGCTCTGCTAAATTACAAAGCAAAACATTCCAAACGAGATAAAAGCAAATTCAAAAGAACAAATACCAAATCTTGGGGTGCTTAATTTTTAGATAGTTGGATTCTAAACTCCAGATACGCTTAAGTTTAAAATTATTGGATGGTAATCATGGCACGAAAAAAGGCATTGAAAGAACGCCAGAATTTAGCGTGTCATTGGCATTGTCCTTGTGAAGATTGTAAATCATTAGACAATGAATCTGTATAATTTGATTCTAAACTCGATTCTTCAATAATTTACAGATCTTTAATTCTAAAAACCACTTAGTTTGAATGTGAATTAGAAAAGTATCCCAACACAAAAATAAATAGATGTATTTTTTCTAATTGGTTACAAGATTATGTCCGTGTTGATAAAATCTAAATTGAAATTTCTTTTAATTATCCCTATACTTGTGGGTGTTCTTTATTTTGGAACTAGTATATCTGATTTTGATATCTTGGAAAGTATGGATACTCAAAAATGGGTATTAGAACAATTTGCAATAAATTATGAAGCAATGATGATTGCATGTAATGAGGATGACCTTAACACTGAAGAATTACAATCTTGTCTTGATGCATTTGATGAAGTAAGGGAATTTTGTGTAATTGAGAGTGCAGAACAATGTGATGATGAACAAATGGAACAATTAGAACAAAAATTATCGGACATCTAAGACTTGGATTCTAAACTCTTTTTAGCACCGACAATACACTTGATTTTACGAATAAAATCAACCTAAAATGAAGTCTATGATTAATTACAATTGGTAATTATTTAATTCTAATCTACTCACATGATTTTTATCCCTTTAGAAATATCGTTCTTCGTGGGCTCGATGGGTACTACTTACCTGTCAAGTCCACATCTAAAAATAAAGAAAGAGAGATAAGAAAATGATAAACACACAAGGAATATTCAAAACGGTTGTAATGCTTTTCGGCATTGTATTGGGAGCAGGTGCTGGTGAATTAGTTGAATATGTAATATGGGTAGTTGGAGATTATACAGTTCCGTATTGTGCAGAACAGGATCTCCCTCCTGAATATAATGAAATGTGTTTAAAAAATTTAGGAAATTACAATGAGTTCAAACCATACTTTCAATTAGTTGGAGTTATTGTGGGATTGATTGTAGCAGTTGCAGGGGTAAATAGATTTTTCAAATAAAAAAAGAGGAATTCACACAGCTAGCCAGTGATACGTTCCATACTTACAATTAAAGATCTAAACTCTCAGTTTTCAATGCAAATGCCCCACATTTTGGACACCGATATTTTTTCAAATATTCTGCATGTGTTTGAAAACTCTTTTTAGAATATGTGACATGCTCCCCACAATCTGTACATATGCCGGGTAAATTCCCTTTCATAGATTAATTGTGAAATACTAGTACAAATAAATCCATATTCGTAAAAAATAAAGAGGAATAACCCAATACGCTTAAGTTCAAAATCTTTGTAGAAAATTCATGAGTTTTAGAGCCAGTGTTTTTTCAAAAAAAGAAGGAGCAATAATCCTCGGAATTTCTGTTATTGCCTCATCAATATTGTATATCAGTTATGTTACAGGCAGGTAACTCTGATTCTAAACTCTATCAAATGACTAGGATTAAAGAATAATTTTATAGAAATACTTAAGTTTCAAAAGTGTATACTAGATACAAGAGCAAAGTTCACCTCTACCCCTTGAGTCTAATTTAGAACGACTCTAAAGGAAATCAAACGGGATTTTGTATGGGCTTGTTCTATTTCATTATTTTAGAATCTAAACTCTTTTTGTGAATAGAATGATTGAAAAAATCTCCCAAGTTTAACCATGTGGCGATGCGCCATAGACATTTTTTGTGATAATAAATATCACAAATCATTCTTGCTTGGTCAAACCTGAGAGTCCTCCTGCAATGGCTATAAACCAAAATCATTAGGAACATTCCTACTGGGAAAATAGATTAAAGGTGTAGGTTATTCTAAAATCTAAATTCCAATACGCTTAAGTTCATAATCCTCATAATTAAAAATAGAAAAAAAATGATTGATTGTTATCACCAAAATTGTACTAATCTTGGAACTTTGATATGCTCATGTTGTAAAAGTGAATGGTGCACTGACCATATAGACAGCCATTATGAGTCAATGAAAAAGAAAATTTCATTCTAAACTTTAAATTTATAATTTGATCGCCAATTATCTATATCGAAATAAGTTTAATCACGAAAAGTTTACTCCCAACTTTAATATTATTAGTAATTTTTTTCTAGATCAGAAATTAATTGCTGATAATTTTTGATGTTGAAGGTGTTTTGTACGATGAGGAGTATTTGCCAATTCTTGCAGAAAAACTCAACAAACAAGATGAAATTTGGGAAATTACAAAACAAGGAATCCAAGGAAAAATTAACTGGGAAGAAGGACTCCGAACTAGAGTTGAAGCACTAAAAGGACTGGATGAAAAAACTTGTCAAGAAGTTTCTGATGCATTACCAATCATGACTGGTGCAAAAGAAGCATGTATGGCATTAAAGGCAGCAGGGTGGAAAATTATGGCAGTATCTGGAGGATTTACTTTGATGATGCATAGATTGCAAAAAGAATTGGGTATAGATTATGTTTATTCAAATGATTTGATATTCAAAGATGGAAAATTAGATGGCGTTACGATAAGTGTCACTTCTGATAAATCAAAATCAGCTCGAATAAAAATTGAAGAGTGGGGTGAGAAAAAAGAAGATATTGTATGTGTAGTGGATGGTGCAAATGATATAAAATTATTTGATATTTGTGGATTGGGAATTGCATATCGTGCCCAAGATATTGTTAAAGATTTGGCTACTACTACTTTGGAAGAAAAAGATCTTTCTAAAATTCTTGATATAATCAACAAACATTACAAACTTGAATTAAAACCTACAACTCCAGCATAAACAATTTTTTAGTCCCCTATTTGAGATACTATACTTGCAAATAATCCCAATTTTAATTGAAAAAGAAATTGAACCCTCTGATGATATTGCTAAAATTATTTTAAACTCTGATAAATTAAACGATGGAGACATTATTGTTATTGCACAAAAAATAATCTCTAAACAAGAAGGACGTTTGATAGATTTGTCAACTGTAACTCCTTCCTTGTTATCTGAAGGTATTGGCTCTCAATATCAAAAAGATCCTAAAATCATTGAATTAATTTTATCTGAATCAAAACGTATTATTCGTATGAGTAATGGCATTTTGATTGTTGAAACTCATCATGGTTTCATTTGTGCAAATGCTGGAATTGATGAAAGTAATATCAAAGAAGGATATGCGACTTTGTTACCTGTAAATTCTGATATTTCTGCACAAAGAATTAGAAAGAAAATTTTAGAACAATCCAACAAAAATGTAGCAATTATTATTTCTGATACGTTTGGTCGTCCTTTTAGGATGGGACAAACTAATCATGCAATTGGAATATCTGGGTTGAATCCAATTTTGGATTATGCTGGAACTCTTGATTCTTTTAATAAAATTTTAAAAATCACTGCAATCGCAATTGCCGATGAACTTTCTGCAGCATCTGAACTGGTAATGGGAAAATCTTTGAAATGTCCAATTACAATTATTCGTGATTATTCGTTTAAACCAGAAGACCATTTTGTTGGTGAGTTAATTCGTCCTGAACACGAAGATCTTTTTAGATGATCATATTGCAAAACTCAAATAGCTTTTAATATGACAAATTGACCTTTAGGAATTAGTTATCAATGTCTGAATCCACTGAAAAAAAATTAGATGCAACTGGGTTATTTTGTCCTGAACCTGTGTTTAGAACAAAAATTGAAATTGAAAGAATGCAAGTAGGTGAAATCATAACTGTATCTGCTGATGACCCTGCCGCTGAAGATGATATTTCAAGATGGGTTACAAGAAACGGTCATGAATTATTAGAAATGTCAAAAGACGGTGAAACCATTACATTCAAAATTAAAAAGGTGAAATAATCTAAATTATGGCCTCTGTTACTGATACAGATGTTTTGAATCGTGTGGGTAATACTCCTCTAGTACACTTGGATTCTCTTTCTCATGATAATATGGAATATTTTGCAAAATTAGAAGGTCATAATCCATTTGGTTCTGTTAAGGACAGGGCTGCATATTGGATGATAAAAGATGGTGAAGAAAGGGGACTTTTGACAAAAGGAAAAAGTATCATCATTGAACCAACTTCTGGTAATACTGGAATCGCTTTAACTGGAATTGCAAATGTATTGGGTTATAAAGTTGAGATTGTTATTCCGGAAAAAGTAAGTAATGAAACTAAAGATATCATTAGAAAATTAGGTGCCAAAGTGTTTGAAACCAGTGATGATTTATGTCCTAAAGTGGGTGCTGGAACTGATCAAAGTATTGCACTTGCTACATCTATTGCATCTTCTAGACCTGATACGTATTATTCTCCAAATCAATATGCAAATGAAGCAAATTTCAAGGGACATTATGTTGGAACTGGACCTGAAATTTGGAAACAGACTGAAGGAAAAGTTACACATTTCTTTACTGGTGTTGGCACTGGAGGAACTATTACAGGAATTGGTGCTTTCCTCAAAGAAAAAAATCCTGATGTAAAGATCATCGGATGTCAACCTCAGCAAAATCATTTGATTCAGGGGTGGAGAAATTTTGAAGAATCTGCAAAACCTGATTTATTCTTAAAACGTGAAAATGTTGTAGATGATTGGGTCTCTGTTGATAATGATGAGGCCTTTTCAGTTGTAAACGATGTATTTGCTAAAGATGGACTTTTGATTAGTCCCTCTTCTGCTGCTGTATATGCATGCATGAAAAAATACCCTATTGAGGGAGATGCATGTGTGGTGGGAATTTTTGCTGATGATGGAAGGAAATTCAAAAGTGTTTATGCATCTCAAAATGTAATGACTGACGAAGAATTTGATAATTGTCTTAAAGATGCAAAACACATGTCTGAATTAGCATATTGATAATCATTCAAGAATTTTTTTCAAATACTTTTCATAAAATTCTCTAAATGATGTGTTCATATCCATTTCATGTCGTAAACATTTGTAACTTTGTTCAGTGATTTGGTTTTTAATTTCTTTACTCCATAGACTTTGTTGTCTATCTTTAGAATCTATTATTGATGGGTTTTCTTTAATTTTCTCCATAGTCTCTGACAATGTTGTACTTAATTGTCTAAATTTACTAATACGTAAAAGAAACATTTGTGCTTCTTCCTTGTTTACCAAATTCATCATTGAATTGACTTGATTATAATATTCCAAACCTTTTTCATTATATTTTTTAAAATCATTCATTCGTTTTTGCCAATACTCTTTGGTCACTTTTTCTTCAATTTTGTAACTGAATTGAATTTTTCCTAACTCCATTCCTGTCTTAGCTAGTTTTTCACTATGTTCTTTAGCTGATTTTTTTAGATTTTCTGGATCTTGACTCATCATTCTTAATTTTTTATCTCACAATAAAGAGTTTAGATTTTTAATTCATTCCATTTTTTTTCAGATTCTTTTGAGTAAAATAACATACATTCCTCACAGAATGAATCCCATTCGTTAATTTCTGATTTTTCAAAATACTTTACAGACCATTCGTATGTAGGTTCTTTCCTGTATTGAAATTGCTGAATTGTGTAGATATCTTTCTGCTGAAATTTATTTAGACATTTTTTACATTGAGCATTTTTCATTATTACTTATCTGCATTTTCAGTGAGATACTTATCTACATCAATTGCCGCCATACATCCAAAAGCTGCAGCAGTAATTGCTTGTCGATAACTTCTATCATGTACGTCTCCTGCAGCAAATATCCCTTCCACATTGGTATGAGTTTTATTTTTTAATATGATGTATCCTTCAGCATCTAAATCTATTTGATCTTTGAACAGTTGTGTGTTTGGCACATGTCCAATTGCAACAAACAAAGCTTCTGCATCAAGTGTACTTTCTTCATTTGTTTTTAAATTCTTTAAAACTACTTGTCTCATTTTTTGATCCCCTTTAATTTCAGTTACAGTTGTATCAAAAATAAATTTTATTTTTTCATTATTCAATGCTCTTTCTTGCATGATTTTACTTGCACGTAATTCATCTCTTCTGTGAACTAGGTGAACCTTTGTAGCAAATTTTGTGAGAAATGTTGCTTCCTCAATTGCAGAATCCCCGCCACCTGAAACAACTATCTCTTGATTTCTAAAGAATGGTCCATCACAAGTTGCACAATATGATACTCCTTTACCTGCAAATACCTCTTCACCCTCTATTCCAAGCTTTCTTGGATTGGCACCTGTTGCAATGATTACTGCACGACCTTCAAATTCTTCTGATGCTGTTAAAACTTTGAACGGTTCTCGTCTAAAGTCTACATCTACTACTACATCATCAATAATGGTTGTGCCCATTCTCTGTGATTGCTTTCTCATATCAATCATCAAGTCAGGACCCATTATTCCATTTTCAAATCCAGGGTAGTTTTCAACTTCTGTCGTGTTGACTAGCTGACCTCCTGGAAGTAATCCTGATAAAATTAAAGTGTCATATCCTGCTCTTGAACAGTAAATCCCTGCTGTATATCCTGAAGGACCTGCACCGATAATTATTACATCAAATTTTGTTTTAGTTTTATCAGATATTTTGGCTTCATCGTCTCTTGTTTCAAGAACGGCTGATCCTGCATCTCCTGACATCATAATGGTTATGGTCTTAGTTTCAATAATTTAAGTGAATGTCTCTTTGAGTTTCTCTTGATGTTTGTCACATAATTTTTTATTTTCTAATTGTGAATAGAATAGATCTTTTTGCCAATGGGCATTGAATAATCTACATTCCTTTTTCTCACAAAATGCATCTCCTGTAATATAATACATGATGGCTTGCAACACATATCCTTCTATAATGTCACTTAATCGTGAATCATGATATTCTAAAAATTCTCCTTTGTACTTTTTTTTAATTTCTTGAATTTTGTCTTCTGAAAAATTTGTCATTAGATCTAAATAGTATTGTTTTGGTTTTGCCGGAGCCTCTATGATCCCAGTAGTTGAAATTATTATGGGGTTGGAACTGATTAATGCTCTAGCATGATATCTAAAATCATCATTATCAAATGTTACAGTAAGCTTGTTTGTAAAAATTATGTGTAATATGTAATTTGTAGTTGAAATGTTCTCTGCAATGATATTTTGTAATTCAAACCCATCATACAGTATCATTCTATCTTGTTCAGATGTGTCTATGTTTTCTTTTTCAACTCGAATTTCTTCCTGTGTTGGAATGTGCTTTTTAAATTGTTTTTTTAAATCAAAAATTTGTGTTGATACTATTTTTTCAAATATTTTATCTTCTAAACTTTTAAAAAAGTTATCTTTTATCTCAACTTTAATTTGAAAAGTATCTATGATGAATTGTTTTATTTTTTCTATCTGAATCTCTGGAACTGTAGGTTCATTGTATAGGATAATTTTGGAAATTTTCACTAAAAGAGATACTATCTTAATTGCTTATCTTTCTAACTCTTTGATTTTCTGAGATGTAATTTCTGCTGCTTTCTTTCCAGAGTATAACATTGAACCAAATGTTGGTCCCATTCTTGCCAATCCATGTGTTTCAGTTACTGACATTCCTGCTGCAATTAATCCTGGGTATACTTCTCCTGTCTTGTGAACCACATGTTCTTCACCATCGTTGACATGCATTGGTTCCATTCCTTTCCATTTTGCTAATCCTCTATCTACAAGTCTTTTTACGGCAACTGAATCATGGCCTGATGCATCTATGACTATTTTTGCTTCAAGTGCAATTGGATCAACACAAGTAATGTTACGTGGTAGTGCTGAAACTGGCATCCAATTCACAACAATTCCTGAAACTCTACCATTTTTCAATACTAGGTCATCAAATTTAGTTAATTGAAGAAATTTTACACCTGCATCGCATGCTGCTGCAATTAATTTTGATACTGCATGTGGACCTGGTGTTAAGTATAATCCATCTGCAACTTTTTTGTATGGAATTCCTAATTCATCCCAGAATTTTTGTGCTGGTTCTCTAACTGTAACTGGATTCATCATGTATCCTCCTAACCAATAACCTCCACCTAGGTAGTTGTTTTGTTCAATAACTAAAACCTTGTAACCCATGTTTGATAGTTCTCTACTAGCTGTTAATCCTGCAGGACCTGCACCAATAATGATGACATCTGATTCTGCTCTGTCAATTAATACATCATGAAATTCATTTGCAATTGCACGTGTAATTTCAACTTCACGTACGTCGGTAAAAATTTTCTCTGATTGCTCTGCAATAGTTGCTTCTTGCATGGTGATTCACCGTTTCCTGAACAATTAATACTTTCCCACATCTTATTTTGAAAAATTAGGTAATACTAATTATTTTTGAAATTTTACCTCTAAATAGAAATAGGAAAATTTTGTACTTTAAAGAAAATATCTATCCTAAAACCTCCGAATATCAAAAATTTATATCCAAACTAAACGAAATTTCATTGTATTGACAATATCTGATCTTAAACAAACTATACCTGATTCTGTAAAACCCAAAATAAATTGGTCTAGAATTGAGGAGGCTGATGATTTTGCAAATACTGTCAAATTATTCCGTCAAGGAAAATATGATGAATCTAGTTTTAGACGTTATAGACTTCAACATGGAGCTTATGGAACTAGAATGACTAGTGATTATGCCATGGTTAGAATCAAACTCCCTGCAGGAGAAATTTATCCTGATCAAATTGAAAAAATATCTCAATTAAGTGAACAATACTCTATAGGAAGTGCGCACTTTTCAACTAGAGAAAATATTCAACTCCACTGGGTAGTTCTTGAAGATGTATCTGAAATATTTCGTGGTTTAGCTGAAGTGGGATTGACTTCTAGAGAAGCATGTGGTAATTCTGTAAGAAATGTAATGTGTAGTCCGTTATCTGGAGTTTGCCCTGCTGAAGAATTTGATTCAACTCCTTATGCACTTGCAACTGCAAGATTCTTTTTGAGAAACCCTATGGCTCAAAATTTGCCTCGCAAGTTCAAATTTAATTTTACATGTTGTGAGAAACATGGAATGGTTAGAATGGTTGATGTAGGTTTAATTCCGCAAATTAGAGACATTGATGGAACTCCTCAAAGAGGTTTCAAAATTTTCCTTGGTGGTGGATTGGGAAATAGATCATTTGTTGGACATCAGTTAGAAGATTTTACTTCTGAAGAAGATTTACTTTATACTTCAATTGCTGTTATGAGAATATTTGATAGAATGGGTGATAGAAAAAATCTTGCCAGAAATAGAATGAGATATTTAGTAAATGATATGGGTTGGGATAAATTCCAAAACCTTGTCTTCAAAGAAAGAGCTGTTGTTAGAGCTACACAATCAGTCGTTACTCAACTAGAAGTTGATAAAACTCCAAACGTAATCAAAAGACCTATTCGAATTTCTAATGAGAATGGAGGTGAAACAATTCCTGATGGATATGCTAGATGGATAAAAACTAACACCGTAAAGCAAACACAAGAAGACTATCGTTCAGTATTTCTTACTCTTGAAGCTGGTGATATTACAGCCAGCCAACTTCATGGATTATCTGATATCATTCGTAACTTTTCATCTGAAGGTATGGCTAGATCTGGATTTGAGCAAAATCTTGCATTACGATACGTACATGAAGATGATTTACCACTCTTGTATTCAAAACTCATTGAGATTGGATTGGCAAAATCAGGTGCTTTAACCATGACTGCTCCAATTGGGTGCTCGGGAACTACCTCTTGTAATCTTGCATTGACTAATTCACATAGACTAGCAAAAGAAATCCAAAGAAAATTCCTAGAACTAAAACTAGATGAAGATGGTGACCTTAGTGATTCTTCAATTAAGATTAGTGGATGTCCTAATTCATGTGCTCAACACGGTATTGCGACCCTTGGATTCTTTGGCGGTGGCGGACGTGTTGGAAAAGACATGTATGCTAATTATCAAATGTCCATAGGTGGTCGTTCTGATGGTGACACGATGTTGGGACAAACCCTTCTTAGAATTCCTGCAAAACGAGTAATCCTAGTAATTCTCAAGGTAATTGAAATTTTTAAAGCAAATAAAAAATCTGATGACACTTTGAAATCTTGGATTCATAGAGTTGTAAACGGAAATGAGGATTCAGAAATTAAATCACTTGCTGATATTAAAAAAATATTAGAACCGTTAGTTATTCCTCCAACCATTGAAGAAGATCCTGACTTTTACTTGGATTATGGAAGTGATGCAAGTTATCACACAAAGACTGGAAAGGGTGAATGTGCTGCTTGACAAACTTAGGTAAAATCACAACTGATGTAGATACTTTACGTTCAGAAATTCGAGACAAAAGTGTTAGAGTAATTGATGTCAGAAGAGAAGGTGATTACAAACAAGATCATATTCCAACTGCTGTAAATTTACCTCTGGCCAATCTTTTATCTGATGATAGTCCTGAACGTGTTTTGAAACTTGTAAATTCTATGGGAATTGATGATGAAACTCCTGTTGTAGTTTATGATGATACGTTTGGTGCTTTAGCATCAAGAGTTGCATGGACTTTGGAGTATTTGGGGCATTCAGATGTAACCTTACTTGAAACTACTTACAGTAATTGGAAATCCCTTGGATTGGAAAATGATTCTACTATCCCTGAAGTCCAAACTAGAGAACACTCTATGACATTACACCCTGAAATTTTAGCAACTTCTGATTATTTGGAAAATGCTAAAATCAGAGATGATGTGATTTTAATTGATAATAGAGAAAGATTGAACTTTCTTGAACAACATATTCCTGGCGCAATGAGTTTACCCTATCGTACTTTAGCATCTAATGATAAAATTTTACGCTCAAAAGAGGATATGAAACGATTATTGGATAATCGTGGAATTACAGGGGATTCTGAAATTATTACTTATTGCGGTAGTGTGGGGACTCTTTCTGGATTGGCATATTATGCCCTAAAATCAGCAGGATTATCAAATACAAAACTATACGTTCGTTCTTTTAAAGAATGGAAAACTCTTGAAAAGCCTACTGAAAAACAAGACGATGCCAATTACTGGGATTTATCTGCTGAATAATTAAGATATTTGATCTCTGAGTTTTTTTGTTACTGTTATTTCAATATTATTAAATAGAATAATCATTTTCTCTTTATTTTCAATTAGATAATCTACTCCTCTATCTTTTAATCTAATCTTCCATAATCTAATTTCTCTATGTTCATCAAAGAAAGTTTCTATCATCTGTTCACCTGATTTTGTTGGGTCGATGAATTCGTCAAAGATTTCAATGGTTTTATCTACGTCCTCTACTTCTATTGCTTCTTTAACTGAATGAATTGCTTGACTAAGTTCTTTCAAATGTTTAATCGGTCTTGGCAGTGTCTTTTTGGTAATTCCAAACAATCCTCTCTTTTCTTTACCTAGTTTTTCTGCAATGTTGTCTGCAAGATCATAAATTGGTATTCTACTTAATCCATCACGTTTTTCATTTTGTACAATTAATCCTTTTTCTAATAATTTATTCAAAGCTGTTTCAGCGTCAACTCTATCTAGAAATGTTGTCCATACAATTGCACCTATTGTATGGTATCCTTGTCTAACTGATTCTAAAACTACGACTTCTTCAATTCTTTTGAATCCGTCTTCAATTCTAACATTCATGAAGTCTTTATCTCTAATTGATCTTCGGGCATTTTTAACATCAATTTCTATGGATTGTTTCAGAGCTTCCAATGCTTCTGGAACTTGATTTAACAATGATAGGAAACATGCTTGGTTATACTTTGCCATTCCGTAAGTTGGATCTGATTCAATTGCTTTTTGAACTGAATCTAGTGCTTTGGAATAATTTTTTTGTTCATAATGTACTAATCCTTTGAGATTCCAAGCTTCTGGATTTGTAACATCTAGCTCTAGAACTTTGTCATACACTCTCAAAGCATCTGAATGTTCATCTAGATGAAATTTGGCATATCCTATTTTCATCAAAGTTTCAACATTATCTGGGTCAATTCGTAATGCTTGCTCAAACATCTCTATGGCTTCTTCAAGTTTTTCATCTGCCATCAAATTGACTCCTTTTTTAAATAATTTTTTACGATTGTAATCTACATCTACTAAACTTCTTTCTTGTGGAATTGTTTTTTCTATTTTTGATTCCTCTGTTTCTTTTGGTTTTCTAGCAAATAGTTTCTTCACAGCTCAAATGCCCTTTTATCTAGATAAATACCAATCTTAATTGAGCCTATTACTATTCACGTTGAATTTCAAATAGGTTTTAGCGATCTAAATATAGAAATACTTGAAATATCTACAAACGATTGTGTCATCTCAGCCACGATTAGAGATTCAAGGACAAGCACCTTTTAAACAATCAGGTGTCTATGAAGCTCAAATTGTAGTTACTGATAGTAAACCGTCTGATGATGATATTCGTACAAAACAATTTTCATCTTTATGGAGTGGGAATTTCCATCTTAGGGTAAAGGATGGAATATTTTCTGAAACTCTTGGGTCACCTGCAAATCCTCTTCCTGCATCAATTGCCAATCTTGATTTAGTTTGGATCGTTGTTACTGATTTATTCTCTTCATCACACACTGTATTTGATATTCCTTTAGCTAGAACTACATCACGTTCTAAAATAAAATCTAGTACCACATCTGAAACAAAAACAATTACTGATAATCAAAAACCTACGCGCTATACAAAAACAAATGTTGTTGGAGCATCTGGTCCACCTGGTGATAAAGGTCAACTCGGTCAATCTGGTCCACCTGGTGATAAAGGTCAACTCGGTCCATCTGGTCAACAAGGACCTATGGGTGATAAAGGTCACGAAGGCCTAAAAGGTCAGTCCGGTGACAAAGGAGCAACTGGTGATAAAGGTCAACAAGGCGATAAAGGAATTTTTGGCGATAAAGGATTAACTGGCGATAAAGGAATTATTGGCGATAAAGGCGATAAAGGCGATAAAGGAATTACTGGTCCACATGGCGATAAAGGAGAAAAAGGTCCTACTGGACCACTGGGAGAAAAAGGCCCTACTGGATTAAAAGGTCCACTTGGTGTACCTGGAGAAAAAGGCCCTACTGGATTAATCGGTGACAAAGGATCTTCTGGATTAAGAGGTGTCCCTGGTGACAAAGGTGATAACGGTCCCCAAGGTCCACATGGCGATAAAGGATTAACTGGTCCACTTGGTGTCCCTGGTGACAAAGGAGGAACTGGATTATCTGGAGTGCAAGGAGAAAAAGGAATTCAAGGTGGTCCCGGTCCAATCGGCGACAAAGGTCCTATTGGTATGCTTGGTGACAAAGGTCCATTGGGTCCACCTGGTCCATTTGGTTCTAAAGGATTAACTGGTACAATAGGTCCACTTGGTGACAAAGGAGTAATCGGTCCACCTGGTCCACTCGGTGATAAAGGAAACAAGGGTGCTGAAGGTCCAACAGGCGAAAAAGGTCCACAAGGTCCACAAGGACCTGCAGGTTCTAAAGGATTAACTGGAGTTCCTGGTCCGCAAGGAGAAAAGGGTGACAAAGGAGTAATCGGTCCACTTGGAGAACGAGGTCAAACCGGTCCATTGGGGGTGATAGGAGAAAAAGGTCCCCAAGGTCCCCAAGGCTCACAAGGTGAACGTGGAACTACTGGTCCTTCTGGAGAAAAAGGTCCCCAAGGTCCACAAGGAATTCAAGGTCCACAAGGTGAACGTGGTCCACTCGGCCCAATCGGTTCAATCGGTGAACAAGGTTCTGTAGGGGGACAAGGTCCTGTAGGTCCTGCTGGTCCAAGAGGTCCACCTGGTCCACCTGGAGAAAAAGGTCCATCTGGTGGAATGTCTGCAGAACAGAAAGCACTCTTCAAAGATTTACTGGAAATACTTACTAACAAAAATACAATCTCTACTGAAGAACAAATTAAATTAATGAGTTATCTCTATTGAGAAATTATATTTAATTTAAAAATAACCATTTTAAAAGTTTATTTCTATAATCTAATTTGTAATTTTTTTATTTTATCTTTAATTTTTTTCAAAAGATTTTTTTAATTTCTTTACTATTTTTCTATATTATTTACATACTTGTTATGTAATTTCTTATAAAAACAAGTTTCAGTGTTGTCTTTGAATTTTTTTTTTAATTTTTATAAAATATTCTATAGTTGACACTGTTTTAGAATTTAGAAAAATGAAAACAATTCGTCGTCATTATGACGATTGTTAGTTGTTAACGATATTATCGTCTTTTAGCTGCTTTTCTCTTTGGAGCGGCTTTGCGTTTTGGTGCTGCCTTTCTCTTTGGAGCTGCTTTTCTTTTTGTTGCTGCTGCTTTTCTCTTTGGAGCTGCTTTTCTTTTTGTAGCTGCTGCTTTTCTCTTTGGAGCGGCTTTGCGTTTTGGTGCTGCCTTTCTCTTTGGAGCTGCTTTTCTCTTTGGAGCTGCTTTTCTTTTTGGAGCTGCTGCAGATTTTGTTGCTGATCTACGTTTAGTTGCAGCTTTTCTTTTTATAGCCATACAGAATTCCGCAATTTCATCGTTTTTCAGTGGTTAAACTAAAGAAATTTACACAATTTGATTACAATTTGTGAAGTGATTTTATTAGATTTTTTTCTATTTTGATCGTAAAATTTCTAATTATCTCTTTTTAAAACTATTTTTTTTAGTTTTACGATCTATTATTTTTCTATAATTTCTGATTTCTAGGTTATTTGCGTGTAATAATGATATTTTTTTTAAAATTATTTTTTTATTTTTTTTTATTTTTTTTTTAACAAGAATTTCTATTGTAAATTATTTAGATCTATTTTTTGATTACACACCACGTCTTTTGACAATAGTTAACACATCTTCATCAATCATGATGTGATTCAACCCTACTCGCTGTCCTCCAAATTTTACACTTTTACCCCAAATTAATCCGTATCTGAATTCTCGTTTTAATCTTCTATGTAATTTATTACAAATATCTTCTACAGTATCACCTTCTCTAGCAATTAGTGGTTCTTTGAAATCTGTTTCTCCACCCTTTGGACGCAAGTAAATTCTGATGAATTTTAATTTCTCATAAATTTTTTCTTTTAGTACTTCAATATTGATATCTGAGTTTGCAGATACTTCAATAACGTCTGATTTTATTTTTGTTTTCAAATCTTTTAGAAATGCTTTATCAACTAAATCAATTTTATTTAAAATTGTTAACGCTTTTGAATAACTAATGTTTCCTGCAATGTGGTCTGCTAATTGCTCTGATGTTACATCTTCTCTTACCACAACACGTGCACTAACAATTCCATAAAGATGCAAAATAGCTTTGAGATGATCTATTGAAATTTTTGTAAGCTTTACTTGTTGAGCAACTGCAATTCCGCCCATTGATGCTTTTTCAATTGTAATGTTTGGAGGTAGTTGATTTAGTCTAATTCCTATATTTCCTAATTCGTTAACTAACACATCCTCATGGAATGGTTGAAAAACATCTAACATTAGTAATACAAGATCTGCAGTTCTGGCAACTGATAAAATTCTCTTTCCTAATCCTTTACCTGAAGATGCTCCTTTGATAATTCCTGGAAGATCTAATACCTGGATGTTGGCACCTCTATATTCCATCATCCCTGGAACTACAGTTAGTGTTGTAAACTGAAAAGCTCCTATGGTTGAGTTTGCACTAGTCATTTTGTTTAACAGGGTTGATTTTCCAACACTTGGCAATCCGATAAAAACAACAGTTGCATCCCCACTTCGCCTTACATCAAATCCATCTTCTTTCTTTCCAGATTTTTTGACAACCTCATCTTCTTGCTCTCTTTTGAGCTTTGCAATTTTTGCTTTGAGTAAACCTACATGTTTCTCAGTAGCCTTGTTAATCTGAGTTTTTGCCATTTCATCTTGAATGGCCTTAATTTTTTCAGGAATTCCCAATACTGTTCACTCTTTCCATTATCTTTTCAAATAAAACCGTATAACTCCTGTTTAGTAGCAAATATTATTCAGTTCAAAAAATCATTATTGTGAAAAAGAGAACATTTGCAGTAGATATTGATGGAACTATTACTGAAAATGGTGGAGGTAGAATTCATTTGGATGCTCTTGAATCATTACGTCGTTTAACCAACATGGGACATGATGTAATTTTTGTAACTGGCAGGTCTTCAGTTGAGGCTTTTCTGCTATCTGTTTTTGGTGGAACTACAAAAATTGCTGTGGGTGAGAATGGTGGCTGTATTAGTATGGATTCTGATGATCATATTTTGTTGGGAAATCTTGAAGAATGTAAAAATGCGTTTGAAATAATTAAAGATAATATTGACAATGTCCAAGAAAAACATGTTTTTCCAAGAATGACTGAGGTTGTTTTAGAGAGAACATTTGATTTGGATCTTGCAAGAAAATTACTTGCTGAAAAAAATATACAGGTTGAATTATCTGACAGCCAATATGCATACCATATCAATTCTCCAGGAATTAACAAAGGAACTGGATTTACACAAATCATGAATAAACTATCTATTTCACGTGATGACGTCATTGCAATTGGTGATAGTGCAACAGATGTTCCATTATTCAAAGTAGCAAAAACAAGCATTGCATTAGGTAATGCTTCTGACCTTGTAAAATCTGAGGCAACCATGGTAGTTTCATCACATGCTGGAGATGGAGTTCTTGAGGCATTAGATAAATTAGCACCTACTTTATCTGAGATATAGAATGACATTCAAATCAATTATTGATGAAATTGAAAATAATCTAAACAAGATATTATCTGATCTATCTATTTCTAGTATAGAATTTTCTGTTGAACCTGCAAAACCTGGTTTTGGTGATGTAAGTTCAAACATTTCTTATTTGCTTGCAAAACAACTAAAAAAAAGTCCTAAAGAAATTGCTGAAATACTTTCTGAAAAATATTCTAAATGTGCCAATATACTAGTTTTAAAATCTGAAGCGCATCCTTCAGGATATCTTAATTTCTTTGCAAACTGGGAAAAATTATCTCAATTAATTCTCTCTGAATCCTACCTTGATACATGCGGTGATGTTGATATTGGCAATGGCTCTACGATTGTAGTTGAGCATACTAGTGTAAATCCAAACAAAGCACTTCACATTGGTCACATTCGAAATATTATCATCGGAGACACTGTATCTAGAATTTTAGAAAAAGCAAACTATGCAGTAAATGTACTAAACTACATTGATGATTCTGGACTTCAAGTTGCTGATATTATAGTTGGATTCAAACACTTTGGGTATGCAGAAGAACCTCCAAACGGAAAGAAATTTGATCATTATTGTGGCGATGATGTTTATGTCAAAACAACTGAGAAATACACGGCTGATCCTAGTCTTGAGGAGATTAGAAAAAATATTCTCAAAGAACTTGAAGATGGCGATTCTGAAATTGCAAAGTTTGCAGATAAAATTACTAGAAAAGTCTTAGCAGGACAACTTGAAACATGTTGGAATCTTGGTGTCACTTATCACTGTCTGAATTTTGAATCTCAAATTATTCGTTCTGGTCTTTGGAGTGAAATCTTTGAAAAACTCAAAGAGATGAAATTAGTTGAATTTGAAAATGAAGGTAAGAATGGGGGTTGCTGGGTAATTCGTGGTGAAGGTAAAGAAGAAGATAAGGTGATTGTTCGAAGCAATGGAACTGCAACGTACATTGCTAAAGATATCCCATATGCTGCTTGGAAATTGGGTCTGCTTGAAGATCCATTCAACTATGAAAAATATGAAAAAGAGCAACCTCATTCTAGAGTTCTATGGCAAACCACTTTGAAAGAATCTAATAAAATTTCTAAAAATTTTACCGGTGAAAAAGTTGTTACTGTAATTGATTCAAGACAAGCAAGATTACAAAAAATTATCACTTCTTTAATGGGCAAATTCAAATCTATACCTAATGCGTATAATCATCTTGGATACGAGTCTGTTACATTAAGTTCAGAAACTGCAAAGACACTTGGATTAGATACTGATGGTAAACAAGCACAAATGTCTGGTAGAAAAGGTCTGTATGTTTCTGCTGATTCTGTTTATGAAATTTTAAAAGCAAAAACAAGTGAAGAAACTAAGAAAAGACATCCTGAAATGGATGATTCTGAAATTGAAACAATTGCACATTCAGTTTCAGTTGGCACTTTACGCTATGAAATGATAAAACAAGATTTGGATAAAATAATCACTTTTGATTTAACAAAATCTCTTAGTTTAGAGGGTGACACTTCTCCCTACATTCAGTATACTCATGCAAGAGCATCTAGAATATTAGAAAAATCTGACCGCATTCCTACAATAGATGTTGACTTTTCTTTGTTGAAAAATAAATCAGAATTAGATCTGATTAGAAATATTGGTCTTTTTAATTTACAAGTCAGAGATGCTGCAAGTAATTTATCTCCCAAAGTAATTGCAAGATATTGTTATGATTTGGCAGTAGCGTTTAATTCATTTTATGAAAAATCAAAGGTTTTGGGTTTGGGGGATGTTGAACTTGAAAATTCACGTCTTTGTTTAGTGAATTCCTTCAAAATTGTTTTGGAAAAATCACTAGACCTTCTTGGAATCAAAGCTCCTGATAGAATGTAGTATTCTAGGAAAACAACGACGTTCTCTTCCTATGGATGTGCTACTATCCGTGAGATAGTTTGATGAATCCACGTGGACCCAAGTCTCAATGATGATAGAATTTTGTAGTAAATGTTAAATGATGCTTGGCGTGTTGTTTTGTACTTATGAAAGGCAGATTCAGCACAATTTTTGTACTTTCAGTTTTAGTATTTGGTTTAATTCTTAACCCCGCTGCATTTCCTGATTCCACTGTAGACTCTAATCCAATTTCCATTAGCCTCTTCAAGTCTGTATATGCGCAATCTGATGATACCACAACTGATGATACCACAACTGATGATACCACAACTGATGATACCACAACTGATGATACCACAACTGATGATAC